>ERZ1026880.378-NODE-378-length-23299-cov-30.719411_pt1 | contig 23299 bp, 14 predicted proteins | sample MGYA00380170_ERZ1026880 | MGnify/ENA primary metagenome ERZ1026880 (study PRJEB33269, sample SAMEA4719806) | human gut metagenome | biome: human-associated habitat; feature: organic feature; material: feces | place: Cameroon | collected 2013-10 ...
CAGCGGCGGCCTTGCGGTCGTGCAGCACGACGAGCCACCGCAGCCCGGCCAGTGCCGCCAGCACAAACAGCAGCAGGTAGCCTGCGATCTGCCCATAGTGGTTTTGGGCAATGCCGTGGGTGAAGAAGTAGGCGTAAAAATCAAAGTAGGCGTTTTTCAGACCCAGCGGCAGACTGCGCAGCGTGTCCAGCCCCACAGCGTTGATGCCGTTCACACCGGACAGGCCCACATCGTACAGCCGCAGGAACACCTTTAAAATCAGCATATACAGCACCGCGCCGCTGCCGCCCATCAGCACCATGCGCAGAGCGGTCAGGCCGGTGGCTTTCCACGCGCCGGGGCGGCGCAGAACCGCCAGAATCAGCAGCATGACGCACAATCCTGCCGCCGTACCCAGGTTGGCCTGATACATACCCAGCGAGAACGCCATACAGACCGTGCCCGCCAGCCAGGCAAAGCGTAGACCGCAGACAGCGGACTGCACCGCCAGCACAGCCAGCAGGAAGGACAGCGCATAGGACACGCTGCAATAGTGGAAAAACTCGATCTCCGCCACATAGGGCGCACAGACCAGCGTGAGGGGAATCAGATATTTTGCCGTGCGGCTGCGCACGCCGAACAAATCCGTCAGCAGCACACCCGCCAGCGCGTAGAGGAACAGCATCAGCAATGCAGAAAGTGCAGGCTGGTTGATGCCGCCGCGCAGCATATCCACCAGACGCAGTGCCCAACGGCCCTGCTCGGTTTCCCAATACAGGTGCTCGGGCCAGCCATCGGCAATGTACAGTGCGCCGATGTGTACGGCATCCATCGTGCCCAGCTGGTTAGCGTAGATCGTGTAATGTACGCCGCAGCCGACCAGCAGCGCCACGACCAGCGGGCGGAAGTTTTTCGCCCACCACAGGCTCACTTTTTTCTGCCAGTCCATCGTTTATTTTTTATCCTCTTCGGTCTCGGCCACGATGTAGATAGGACGGTGCTTGACCTCTAAGTAGGTTTTGGCCAGGTACTCGCCCACGATGCCGGTGCAGAACAGCTGGACGCCGCTGCACAGCAGAATGATGCAGACAAGGCTCGGCCAGCCGGAGGTCGGGTCGCCGAACATCAGCGCCCGGACAATGACAAAAATAATGCCGATGAACGCCAGCAGGCAGAACAGCACGCCCACGCCCGCCGCCATCAGCAGCGGCGTGGTCGAGAAGCCGACAATACCCTCGATGGAGTATTTGAACAGGCCCCAGAAATTCCACTTGGTCGTGCCGGCCACGCGCTCGATGTTCTCGTAGTCGAACCATTTGGTCTTAAAGCCGACCCAGCTGAAAATGCCCTTGCTGAACCGGTTGTACTCGGCCATACTCAAAACCGCGTCGGTCATTTTGCGGCTCATCAGGCGGAAATCGCGCGCACCATCGACAATCTCCGTATCAGACATCCTGTTGATGATCTGGTAAAACTTGCGGGCAAACCAGCTGCGCAGCGGCGGCTCGCCCTTGCGGGTCGTGCGGCGGGTGGCGGCGCAGTCGTATTCGCCGGTCAGCAGCGTGTCCAGCATCTGCGGCAGCAGCGCAGGCGGGTCCTGCAGATCGGCGTCCATCGTGGCGACGTAATCCCCCTTGGCGGCCTGTAAACCCGCGTAGATGCCGGCCTCCTTACCAAAGTTGCGGCTGAACGAGACATAGCGCACGCGGGGGTCTTGGGCGTGCAGCTCACGCGCGACACGCAGCGTGCCGTCGCGGGAGCCGTCGTCCACAAAGATGAACTCGAAATCTGCGCCGTGGCTGGTTTTCATCTCCGCCGCCACGCGGGAGGCTTCTTTATAAAAAAGCGGCATCGCTTCTTCTTCATTGTAACAGGGTACGATCAGACTGATGAGCATGGTGTGACCTGCTTTCGTCAAAGTATTTGTTGGTTTTATTATAGCGTAGTTTTACACTTTTGTAAACAATGGATATGACGAACGGGCGGCACACAAAAATCCCGCCCGTGGCCCGGGCGGGATTTATCAATCGGTTATTTTACTCGTGCTTGCGCTTCATGACAACGGTCACACCCAAGCCGAACAGGGCAGCGAGGGCAATAGCGGCCAGCGCGGTGACAGGCATGTCGTCGGACGTCTGCGGGATGGCGGACATCGTCTTGGCGGCAACCTGTGCCTTGGCCGCGGCGGTCTTGCCAACCTCAGCCTTGCCCTTGACATTGGGATAACCTGCAATCTGCTTCACGCTCTCCATGTAACCGCAGTGGTCACACTTGTAACCACCGTCAACGGCTGTCCAATCGTGGTAACCGCAAGCCTTGCAGGTGTAATAGGCGGAGTCGTCCTGCTTAAGTGCCGGAGCAGGTGTGCTCTGTGCGGCATTGCTCGTGCTGCTCTCGATCGAGGCCGCAGGCTGACTGGGCTGTGCGGGCTGTTCCGGCTCAACCACGGGCAGTTCGTTGGTAAAGCTCACAGTAAATGCACTGAAATGTGTCGTCGTAAACTCGATGTACTTATCACCGTTCTCTGCCGTGCAGATGGTCACATAGCGGTCTGTGTCGCCCTCATGAACGACCTTGGCATACTTGTCTGCAACATCCTTGGGAATCGGCAGACGAACCTTGACAGCCCCGCCATTCAGCTGGTTGTTTTCCAGCTTGACCGCTGCAGCACCATCCACAGAGACCATCGGCTCCACATTGAAGACCAGCGTCTTACCGGGCAGCTTGACCTCCGTCACAATGCCATTAGAATCTTTAATAACCTGAGCATCCAATTCAACTTTCTGCAGGGAAACCTGAACCGAGAAAGTCAGTCTGCCGGCAGAAGCCGCCTCCGGAATCTTGGTCAAATCCGCAATCTGCGTCAGGCCGTTGCCCTTGAAGTCATTGACCGTCTCATTGGCCGTAACTTCTGCGATAATCTTCTCCACAGCTTTCTTCGCATCTTCAGCGGTAGGCTGCTTATCAGCGGGGACTGTTGCATCCGTCTCAGGTTTCTCTGCCTTGGATGCATCCACTTCAGAGAAAACATCCTTCTTTTCAGTGTCAATCTCAGTATTGCTGCAGGCGGTATACAAATCCAGCACGATCTGACGGCTGGCTTCCAGCGCCGCGTAGTTTTCGGTTGCCAGTACACGCTGTACAGCGGTCTGATCCAGATTCATCAGGGCAGTGTAAGCATCTTCAACCAGTTGCTTTTCTTTCGCCGTCATCTTGTTGGCGTTCTTCACCTGGGCCGCCGTCAGTGCAGAGAGCTGCTGCGTGCTGCCGTAGAAGCTCTTCACTGCCGTATCTGCCGTGTCAATTGCATTGGTCAGCTGGGTCGCCGTCTCGACAGAGTACGTCATGACCGCATACATACCGTTGACTTTGTCCTTCATAAAGGCAACACCATCTGCGAGGCCGCCTTGCAGCTGGTCACGGCTTTCCAGGTATGTCACGGCATTGTCATGGTACATTGCCAGCGTGCCGACCAGGGTACCGCCACCACGGATGGTCAACGTACCATTGTTGTTGATAACAGCACCCAGTTGGCCGTCCGACATCTGGGTGATGGTATGACCATCCAGATCAATCGTAACGTTCGTATCCATGTTGATGAACACATTTTCAGACGTATCACGCAGCAGCTTGACGGTTTCGCCATTCTGGCCCTTCATGTACACAGCGTCCTGCACGCTATCGTAAGACGTACCGCCTGCCGCAGCAACCGGTCCGGCATAGCGCACGACGTACATGCCGTCTTCCTGGGTCTGCACGTAACCTCTTGCCAGGCATCTTGCCGGTACTTTACAGTCAAAGCTTCCAGCCATAATGCCCACGCCATTGTTCACAGTTTCGGCATCGCCAAGTTTACCATAGCAAGTAGGCAGGGTCTTGCCATACTGGGACTGTCCTTCGATCACATCACACCAAGCGTAGCCGGTGTTGCCGATGCCGGGCTGGACAGCCAGCAGACTGCCATCTGTTGCCGCAAGCCATGTACCGCCGCCAATCTTGACACAACCGTTGGGGGCGTAATTTTCTGAACGTGCCCGGGTCGTACCGTACTGAACTATCGGCTGGCCTGTAGCACCCACAAAATTGCCGCCGGTGATGTAAGCCTTGCCATTGACGACCAAAACCGGAGCAGTGTCGGAAACAAATTTACCTCCGTTGATATTGAGGTTTGCACTGTTGTCATCATTCGTTTCCTTGACGATGATAGCACTGGAATCTCCACCGTTGACCGTACCTGTAGCAGAGCTATCTTCAATAAAAACTCGTCCCTCGCCGGAAATTGCACCAGCCGTGATGGCAGGCTTTCCGTCTTTAGCGGTCAGTGTCCAACCGTCCAAATCAATGGACAAGTTTGCCGCCAATCCCTCTATCGTAATACTCTCGGTCACATTAGTCATCAGGCGCACGCTGCGGTAGCCATCGGTGTTAGCCTCCGCGATGGCGGCGTTGATGGCTTCCTGCACGCTGGTGTACTCCGTCCATTGCGGCTTACCTTCAACGCGAGCGATTGCCGACGTAGCCTGACGCACCGTGTACATACCGCCGCGTTCGACCTGCTCATAGCCCTGGGGAATCATAGAATCGGGCAGCTTTTTGTTGAAATTACCACCGTAGAGCAAGATATTGCAGATGTTTCCTTCCTGGATGATGTCGGTATCCGCGGTAAAGATGCCCCCTCTAATCATAAGGGTGCTGTTATCACCGCAGACAATTGCGCTATTGCTGCCGCCTGCTACTACCGTCTGGCCCTGCCAGCTGCGGATGCCCAGCTGTGCGTTCTTTTCCAGGGTGATGGCCGGGCCGTTGGCCGCTGTCAGATTGTGGGTGTTGAGGTCCAGCCACAGCTGCCATTCACTCTGGGGCACCGTGATACTTTCGGTCACATCACGCATTAAGTAGACGTTCGGCATGCTGTGCATAGGGTCGGCAGTCTTACCAGCCTCAACCGCCAGATTGATGGCTTCCTGCACGGTGGCGCAGTGGATGCGCTCTCCCATCGTGGTGTTACCCTGGTCGTCCCAGCTTGTAATCATAAAGTCAGCCGCCGGGTTTTCGACTTCGTTCAGCACGGCGGGGGCGCACTCTTCCTCCGCCGTCTGCTCAACCACTGCCGGTTCAGACTGCGTGTTCGAGACAGCCGCCGTCTCCGGCGTGGCAGTTTCCGCAAAGGCAGATGTACACAGGCCAAAAGCCATGACTGCCGCCAGCAAAAGTGCCGGGAAACGCTTTGTTTTTCTCTTCATCCGGTATCCTCTCTTTTCCCCAGGCAGAAGCGTCCAGGATATTTTTATACTATATAAGTATACCCCCCCTGTTAATTTTAGCAAGTGGTTTATGGAAATCTGACGATTTTTCTGTGTTTTTTGGCAAGTTGCACATTTTTTGAGTTGAAAAATTGTGGGACAGCACTGTTTTTATTTTGCAAACAAAAAAGGCAGAGCTTTCGCTCTGCCTTGGATTCGTGCTAAAAATCAGCCTTTGACCGCAATATTGACCAGCTTGCCCTTGACGTAGATTTCCTTGGCAATGGTCTTGCCGGCGATGGCTTCGGCTACGGCGGGCTCGGCCTTGGCGGCAGCAATGGCGTCCGCGCTCTCGATGGCGGCGGCCACCTTGATGCGCGCCTTGACCTTGCCGTTGACCTGCACGGCGATCTCAATCGTCTGCTCCACGCACTTGGCCTCGTCGTAGGTCGGCCAGGCGTGGTAGGCCAGCTGCTCGGTGTGGCCCAGCTGCTGCCACAGCTCCTCGGTCATGTGGGGGGCAAACGGGTTCAGCAGCTGCAGCAACAGCTCGTACTCGGCCTTGGTCGCACCCCCCTGATCGCTCAGCGCGTTGACATAGATCATCAGCTGGGCAATGGCCGTGTTGGCCTTGAGGGCGTCAATATCCTCGCCGACCTTCTTGATGGTGCGGTTGGCAACGGCCTCCAATTCAGGGCGCACGCCCTCGCCGGGGACGAGCTTCTCGCTCATCGACCAGATCTTATCGAGGAAGCGCTTGCAGCCCTTGATGGAGGAGGTGTTCCACGGGGCGGCCTTCTCAAAGTCGCCGATGAACATCTCATACAGGCGCAGGGTGTCGGCACCGTACTCGGCCACAACATCGTCCGGGTTGACGACATTGCCCAAGGACTTCGACATCTTGACGATGGGATGCTCGGCCATCTCGCCATACTTCTCGACAAGGGCCTTGCGGGCGCCCTTCTCGTCGCCGTACTCGGCCAGCAGGCGCTTGCGCTCGGCATCGGGCTGGTTCTCAAACGCATGGGGGTTCAGGCCCAGGATCATGCCGTGGGAGGTACGCTTCTGGTACGGCTCCTTGGTGGGCACTACGCCGAGGTCATACAGGAACTTGTGCCAGAAACGGCTGTACAGCAGGTGCAGGGTGGTGTGCTCCATGCCGCCGTTGTACCAGTCCACAGGGCTCCAATACTCGAGTGCCTCCTTGCTGGCCAGCGCCTCCTTGTTGTGGGGGTCGCAGTAGCGCAGGAAATACCAGCTCGAGCCGGCCCACTGGGGCATCGTGTCAGTCTCGCGCTTGGCGGGGGCACCGCAGCAGGGGCAGGTCGTGCTGACCCACTCGGTATGGCGGGCCAGCGGGCTTTCGCCGTTCTCGCCCGGCTCAAAGTCCTTGATTTCGGGCAGGCGCAGGGGCAGCTCGCTCTCGGGCAGGGGCACCCAGCCGCACTTCTCGCAGTAGACCATGGGGATAGGCTCGCCCCAGTAGCGCTGACGGCTGAACACCCAGTCGCGCAGCTTGAAGTTGACCTGCTTGTGGCCCTTTCCGTTCTCCTCCAGCCATGCGTACATCTTATTCTTGGCGTCCTCGACAGACAGGCCGTTCAGGAAATCAGAATTGACCAGCGTGCCGGTGGCCACATCGGTGAACGCCTCCTTGTCGAGGTCGCTGGGGGTATTGCCCTTGACGACCTCGATGATGGGCAGGCCGAACTTCTTGGCAAACTCCCAGTCGCGGGTGTCGTGGGCGGGCACGGCCATGATGGCGCCGGTGCCGTAGGTAGCCAGAACATAGTCGGAGATAAAGATGGGGATCTCCTTGCCGTTGACGGGGTTGATGCCCTTGACGCCCTCGATGACGACGCCGGTCTTGTCCTTATTCAGCTCGGTGCGCTCGAAGTCGGACTTGCGGGCGGCCTCCTCCTGATAGGCGGCAACGGCGTCGGCGTTCTTGATCAGGCCCGCATCGACCCACTTTTTGATGAAGGCATGCTCGGGGCTGATGACCATGTAGGTCGCGCCGAACAGCGTATCCGCGCGGGTGGTGTAGACGGTCAGGGTGTCACCGGCGGTGGTGGCAAAGTTGATCTCTGCACCGTGGCTGCGGCCGATCCAGTTGCGCTGCTGGGTCTTGACGCGGTCGATGTAATCCACCTCGTCCAGATCGTCGATCAGGCGGTCGGCGTAGGCGGTGATCTTCAGCATCCACTGGCTCTTGTTCTTCTGCACAACGGGGCTGCCGCAGCGCTCGCAGACGCCGTTGACGACCTCCTCGTTGGCCAGAACGACCTTGCAGCCGGTGCAGTAGTTGACGGTGGTCTCCTTCTTGTAGGCCAGACCCTTTTTGAACAGCTGGATGAAGATCCACTGGGTCCACTTGTAATACTCGGGGTCGGTGGTGTTTATCTCACGGTCCCAGTCGAAGGAGAGGCCCAGCGCCTGCAGCTGGCTCTTGAAGCGGGCCACATTCTGGGCGGTGACGATCTCGGGGTTGATGTGGTTCTTCAGGGCGTAGTTCTCGGTCGGCAGGCCGAAGGCGTCCCAGCCCATGGGGTACAGGACGTTGCAGCCGCACTGACGCTTTTTGCGCGCAACGATGTCCAGCGCGGTGTAGCTGCGCGGATGGCCGACATGCAGGCCGGCCGCAGACGGGTACGGGAACTCGACCAGTGCATAGAATTTAGGCTTGGAATGGTCGATCTCCGCATGGAAGGTCTTTTCGTCCGCCCACACCTTCTGCCATTTGGCCTCAACGGTTTTAAAGTCGTACTTCATAAATTTCTCCCCACAGATAAATTTTTGATGGGTCGTAACCTTCTTAAAGCCTTCCCCCTGGGGGGAAGGTGGCCCCGCAGGGCCGGATGAGGGGAGGGTATGCCGCGGCAACCCGTTCATGGGTCACAATGGCATAAACACCCCGCGCATCCCGTTCACGGATTGCCGCGGCAAAGACGCCCCTCATCAGTCAGCGGTCGGGGCCGCTGACAGCTTCCCCCGAGGGGGAAGCCATTCCGCATTTTTACTGCTCGTCCGCACCTTCGTCCGGCATCCACTCACTGGCGGGCACGGGCTTAGCGTCGGCCCAGAGATGCTCCAGATCGTAGTAGTCGTGGGCCTCCTGCGTAAAGACATGGACGATGACGCTGCCGTAGTCCAGCAGCACCCAGCGCTTGCCGTCGTGCCCCTCGGTGCGCAGGACCTTGACGCCCTCGCGCTCCAGCTGGAACTCGGCCTCATCGGCCAGAGCGCCCGTGTGGGTGGTAGACATACCTGTGGCAATGACAAAATATTCCGTAACGGTGGTCAGGTCCTGAACCTCCAGAATACGGATGTTCTGGGCCTTCTTGGCGTCCAGCGCACGGGCCAGACGAATGGCAAGTTCTTTGCTTTCCATATAGTAACTCTCCTAGTGTAAATTACGCTGCGGGCTGGCTTTCGGCCTCGGTGCTCTCGCTTTCGCTTTCAGCGGCGGACTCGGACGCCATGACATCCGTGACCTGATTCGAGCCGTCGAGGTTCTGGTTCGGGTCTTTCTGGGCCTCATCAGCCTCGGTCATCAGTTTGCCCATCCACTGGATGTTCGGGTCGGTGGCCGCATAGCCGGACAGGTCAATGACATTGTCGCACAGGTTCAAGGCGCTGGCGTCCACGGGGCCGGTATTCTCGCGGAAATACTGGTTCAGCAGGTCCGCGTCCGCCTGACGCGCCGGGTAGAGCAGCGACTGCTCGTTGTACTTGGGGCCGCTGATGACCGGCATCTGGCAGATCATGATCTTGCTGGAATCAATTTTCAGCATACTGATGGCAAAGCTGACAAGTTCAGACGCGCTGAGGTTCGTCTCCATATAATTCAGCACAGCGGGGGTCAGCTTGGCCACATCCCAGATGTTGCCGATGCTCTTGAGCTTGCGGAACAGTGCGGCATAGAACTGGCGCTGCATGTTCAGGCGGCCGATGTCGCCGTCCGGGTAAATGTGGCGCGCGCGCAGCAGGAACTCGCAGGCATCGCCCTTGAGTGTCTGGTAGCCCTGATTCAGATGGCTGCCCTGATAGTCCATCTCCCTCGGGACATAGATCTCCACGCCGCCGAACAGATCGACCAGCTCGGTCAGCATTTCTAGGCGGATCGTGATAAAGCCATCGATATGAATCTGGTACTGGTTGGCCACCAGCTCACAGAGGGCGGCCATATTGTTGTTGTTATCGCTGCCCTGCGTCTTGGCCACGCCGTTGATGCGGTAGTTGCCCGAGACACTTGTGTCGGTCGTGACCATTGTGTCGCGGGGGATCTGCAGCATCTTCATCTCGCCTGTCTCATTGTTGAAATGGACATAGAGGATCATATCGGTCATGCCGTCATTGACATTGGCGTCATTGGCCGAGCCTGCGGCCAGCGCCCCGGTGCTTGAGCGGTCAACGCCGGTGACAAGAACATTGAATTCCTTGCCCTGGAACTCCTTGGGGGTGTTGATGAGCTGATTAAGCTTGATGTTGCCGCCCTCCGGGGCGATGGCCCCCATGATGAGGGCGAACGCACCGCCAAAGATCAGCGCGATGACCAGCAGCGTGATGAGCAGGATCTGCCACCAGCGGATCTTTTTCTTCTTTTTCCCGTTTCCGCCCTTGCCGCTGCTGCCCTTTTTGCCGGACTTTCTGCCCTTTGCCTTGTGCGGGACATCGTCCTCATCGCGCGGGGGCTTGCGGCTGCCGCCATTGCCGCCTGCGGCGGTGCGGGGCTTATGGGCTGCGGGCTGCGGGGCATCCGCATGCTTTGCGCGGCGGGGCTGCGCGGCAGCCTCCTCCATCTGGATGCCGCCTGCGGCTGCATCGTAGTTGTACATCGGCTTGCTGCCCTGTACCCCGTTCAGGTCCATCTGGCGCACCTGCGTGCGGGGCGCGGCGGCGGGCTTCCGGTCTGCGGGCTGCTCATACAGGCGGTTAGCGGCCTGCCGGGCCTGCTGCTCGGCATCGGCCGGGCGGTTGACCGTGCGGCGGGGGCGCTGCACCTGAAACTGCAGGGTATCGCCGTATTTGCGCTCAGCCGCAGCGCGGTAGGCCATGGCCTGACGCTGGGCATAGGTCAGCTCACGCGGGGCCTCCGGCTGGGGGGCAGGCTGCTGCACCGGCTCCTGTACGGGTTCCTGCACCGGTTGCGGTGCAGGCTGGGCCGCCGGGCGCTGACTGATGTGGCGGCCCTGGGCCGTGCGCATCGGCTGCTGCACCGTGCGGCGGCGGGCGTTCTGTTCGGCCAACTGCTGGGCGCGGCGGCGGGCAGCCTCATACTGCTCCTGATCCAGCCCGCCGGAGGCACTGCCGGTATACAGCTTACGCGGTTCGCTCATGGTTTTTCCTCCCTGTTTCTGGAGTATTACTTCAGATGTGCTTTTGCATACTCATAGGCAGCCACGCTCTCAGGGTCCAGCGCGCCGCCCTTTTCTTCGACAAAATCAATGCTCTGTTTCAGGGCCTCGCACAGGGCACGGTCAAGGTCCTCCATCTCCAGCGCACGCAGCGCCTCTACGCCGGGCCAGTCGCGCTCGGCGCTGGTCATATCGGCCAGATAAAGGATCTTGTCCTGCAGCGACATATCCGGCTTGCCGGTGGTATGGCAGCGGATTGCGGACAAAATCTCCGGGTCCTCGATGCCCCAGCAGGTCTGGGCAAGGATCGCTGCGGCGATGCCGTGCCATACCGGCGCAGGGCGTGCGGGGGCATTTTCTGCTATTATAGCATTATCGGCAAAAATCTGCAACAACTCCTGCTTGGGCAGTTCCTTGGCGGAATCATGCAAAATTGCCGCCATAGCGGCCTTTTCCGGGTCTGCCCCCCAGCGCTTGGCAAGCTTTACCGCCATTTTTTTTACATTTTTCGTGTGCGTCCAGCGCTTTTCACTCAATCTGGACTTCACAAGCTTCTTGGCTTCGGCGTAATCCATGATATACATTTTCCTCTCTGAACCGGGCTGTAGGGGCCGGACATGTCCGGCCCTCAACCTTGCCTTACCTGCCCTTGAACGGCCAGCAGCTTTTATGCGGAGGGCCGGGCATGCCCGGCCCCTACAGTGCTACAAGCTGCCGTAAAGCCGGTTTTGGCGGATAACCGCCAGCGCCTCCTGCGGCAGGACCTCCGGCCACTTTTCCGGCGGGAGCTTTCCGCTGCGGATGTCGCTGGATGCGCAGGGGTAGCTCTCGGCCTCGGCAAACAGGACGCGGCCGCCGGCCTGCTCCAGCACTGCTGCGGCGGCGTGCAGGGCGGCTTCATCGGTGCCGGTGCGGCTTTCCACCACAAGGGTTGCCATGCTGAGCATATCCTGCCAGCGGTACCACTGGGTAAAGGTCAGCAGCATATCGCTGCCGACACAAAGGTACAGCTCCGCCGCCGGGTCGCAGCTGCGCAGCCATTCCAGCGTGTGTACGGTATAGCTGCGCCCGCCTCGGCGTATCTCCCAGTCGCTGACCTCCACCACGGGGGAAAGCGCCGTAAAGCAGGCACACATTTGCAGGCGCAGCGCCGCCGGGGTGGTGCTGGCCTGCTTGTGGGGCGGCGTGCCGGCCGGCATGACGATGGCGCGGTCCGGCCGCACCAGCGCCAATGCTGCGCGCAGGTTGTTTATATGGCCGTTGTGGGGCGGGTCAAAGGTCCCGCCGTAGAGCATGATTTTCATTTTGCGAGCAGGGCGGCGTAGGCGCTCTCCTTTTTCTTTTGCTTAAAAAGTACGAACTTGCGGCCGATGACCTGCACGCAGTCGCAGTCCAGTGCCTCGCACAGGATGTCAGCGGCCTCACGGGGGTCGTACTCGCTGTTTTCCAGCACCTTGACCTTGATCAGCTCACGGGCGGCGATGCAGTCTGCGATGCCCTGCTTGAGGGTATCGTCGATCTCGCCCTTGCCGATCTGGTAAACGGGGTCCATGGTGTTGGCTGCGCCGCGCAGTGCAGCGCGCTGTTTGCTGGTTAAAGACATAGGGTTGCTCCTTTATAATTATAGTATATATCGTATCGCGGTAGGGGCCGGGCATGCCCGGCCCCTACAAAGGCTTCCCCCGAGGGGGGGGGAAGCTGTCGCCGCAGGCGACTGATGAGGGCTGAGCTTCTGTGGCCGCCCGTAAATGGGCAATGACCGCCGCGCCGCCCCTCATCCGGCCTCGGTCGGGGCCTCGGCCACCTTCCCCCAAAGGGGGAAGGCTTTTATCCCAAAAATTCGGGCAGCTTTTCTGCCAGCTTCTCCATTGCACGGCCTCTATGGCTGATGGCGTCCTTTTCCGCCGGGGTCAGCTGGGCATAGCTGCGGCCCTCGGTGTTGGGGCGGCAGCCATCGGGTGTGCCGTATGCATCGGGGATAAACAGCGGGTCATAGCCAAAGCCGTAGTCCCCGTTCTGCAAGCTGAACGCAATGCGCCCCGGGCACTCGCCCTCGACCTCGAGCGCACGGCCGTCCGGCAGCATAAAGCAGACGGCGGACACAAACCTTGCGCCGCGCTGCCCTTCCGGCACATCGGCCATCTCGCGCAGCAGCTTTTCGTTGTTGGCATCGTCATCGCCGTGGTGCCCGGCATAGCGGGCGCTGTACACGCCGGGCGCACCGTTCAATGCGTCGGTGCAAAGGCCCGAATCGTCCGCCACGGTGGGCAGGCCGCTGGCCTTGCAGAACGCCTCGGCCTTGATGCGTGCATTTTCGGCAAAGGTCGTGCCGGTCTCCTCGGGGTCGAGCGTGATGCCCAGCTCCCGCAGGCTTTTGACCTCATGGCCCATCCGCTCCAGAATGCGGCGCAGCTCCTTCAGCTTGCCGGCATTGTTGCTTGCAGCGCAGACGATCATGCTTTGCCCTCCTCTGTGTTCCCAGCCTTTTCTTCCTTCTGCAAAGCCGATTCCGGCAGCAGGCTCTCGACAAAGGTCTGGGCGTCAAACTCCATCAGATCGTCGATTTTTTCACCCACACCGATGAACCGGATCGGCAGGCCGAGGTTCTCCCAGACGGAGACCGCACAGCCGCCGCGCGGTGTGCCGTCCAGCTTGGTCAACACCACGCCGGTGGCGCTGGCAGCGCGGCAGAACTCATGTGCCTGACTGATGGCGTTCTGACCGGTGATGGCGTCCAGCACCAACAGGACCTCCAGACTGGCCTCGGGGCTGGCCTTTTTGACGCTGCGGGAAATCTTGGACAGCTCGTCCATCAGGCCCTTTTTGTTGTGCAGGCGGCCTGCGGTGTCGGCAATGACCATGTCATAGCCGCGGGCCGTGGCGCTCTTGACCGCGTCAAAAATGACGGCGGCCGGGTCGGCGCCCATGCCGGCCTGCACCAGCGGCACACCTGCGCGGTCAGCCCAGAGTTCCAGCTGCTCGCTGGCGGCAGCGCGGAAGGTATCGCCCGCTGCCAGCATGACGCGGCGGCCCTGCTTTTTGTACAGGCTCGCCAGCTTGGCGATCGTGGTCGTCTTGCCCACACCGTTGACGCCGATGACCAGAATGACGGCGGGCTTGCCGTCCAGCTCCATCGGGTAGCGGGGGGTCAGCTCCTGACAGATGATGCCGCGCAGGGCGTCCAGCGCCTCCTGCCCGGTCTTGAGGTGCTTTTCCTCGACCTGATCGTGCAGCTCATCCACAAGGCGCACGGCGCAGGCGGGGCCGACATCGGCCAGAATGAGCTGCTCCTCCAGCCGGTCATACAGGTCATCATCGATCTGCGCGTTGGTCAGCGTATTGACGATGCTCTGGAAAAAGCCGGTGCGGGTCTTTTCCAGACCGCGCTTGACCTTTTGCTGCTCCTGAAACTCCTCTTCCGTAATATCGCGTTTGAAAAAGTTGAAAAAGCCCATAGCTGGCCCTCCTTCTGCTTTTTGAAATTGCCGCCCCGTAGGGGCCGGATATGTCCGGCCCGCGGGTTTGTGTGGCTTCCCATTGGCGGGTGGTCGTATTTATGTGGCGGGCCGGGCATGCCCGGCCCCTACATGCCATCAGGTAATAAGCTCCGCGTTCACCTTATCCAGATCAAGGCGCAAAATCTTGGAGACGCCGTCCTCCTGCATCGTGACGCCGTAGAGGACATCGGCGGCCTCCATCGTGCCGCGGCGGTGGGTGATGACGATAAACTGGGTGTTATCGGTCATGCGGCGCAGATACTGCGCGTAGCGCGCCACATTCACATCGTCCAGCGCCGCCTCGATCTCATCGAGGAAGCAGAACGGTGCCGGGTTGACATTCAGAATGGCGAAGTAGATTGAAATTGCGACCAGCGCCTGCTCGCCGCCGGAAAGCGCGCTCAGATTCTTGATGACCTTGCCGGGGGGCGAAACCTCGATCTCGATGCCGGATTCCAGCACATTCGCCTCGTCCGACAGATACAGCCGTGCATGTCCGCCGCCGAACAGCTCCTTGAAGATCTGCTGGAAGTGGGTGTTGATCTGCTTGAAGCTTGTTGTGAACAGCTCCTCCATCTCGCTGCACAGCTCGGCGATCATCTTTGTCAGCTCGGACTTTGCCTTTTCGACATCGGTGACCTGCGCCTTGAGGAAGTCGTAGCGCTCCTTGACCTCCTTGTACTCGTCGATGGCGCCCACATTGACATTGCCCAGACCGCGGATCTTGCTGCGGACCTCGGCCACGCTGCGGCGCAGCTCGGTCAGGCTCTCAAACGGTACGCAATGGCTGCGGGCCTCACCCTCGGTCAGCTGGTACTCCTCCCACAGCTTGCTGTTGGTATCGTTCAGCTCGGTTTCGGCGGCGGTGCGGCGCTCGGCCAGGCGGGCCATCTCGCCGCTCATCCGCTCGCGCTCATCGGTCAGGGCGCGATTGTCGCGGTTCAGCTTTTCAACGGCGGCCTCCTTCTCCATGCGGGCCGCGTTTGCGGTGCGGATGGTCTGCTCGGCGGCGGCGATCTTCTGCAGGTTGTCGCCGCGGGTGCGCTCCATCTCGGCAATTTTCAGGGCGTTGGCCTCGATCTTTGCCTTAGCAGCCTCAATAACAGTCTGCAGCTCGCGGGCGCGGGCCTCGGCCTCGCCGGTGCGGCTCTGCAGGCCCTGCAGCGCAGCCTCGTGCAGGCCGATGTCCTTTTCATCGGCCAGACGCTGCAGCTGCTTTTCGGACAGCTCTGTCGTGATGCGCTCCCGCTCGGCGGTCAGGCTGCCGGTGCTTTCGCCCAGTGCTGCCAGCTCGGCGGTGTACTTTGCCATCTCGGCTTCGGCGTCGGCCTGTGCCTTTTCAGCCTCGGCGCGGGCGGCCTCGTTCTGGGTCACGGCGGCCTGCTGGGCGGCGATCTCCTGCTCCATATTGCGGGCCGTCTCCTCGTTCTGGGCGGCGGCCTTCGTCAGGCGCTCCACCTCCAGCCCGGCGCGGACATGCTCGGTCGCGGCGTTCATGCCCTCGCCCTCGGCACCGGCCAGCTGGGCGGAGAGGTTATCGACCTCCGCCTTGCGGGCGGCCAGCTCCTTTTCGGCCTCGGCGCGGCGGGCTTCCAGCTTGGTCAGCCTGCTGCGCAGTTCGTCCAGCTCCTGCTTGCGGCTGAACACGCCGACACTGCGGGCAGTGGAGCCGCCGGTGAAGGAGCCGCCGGCGTTGATGACCTGTCCGTCCAGCGTGACGATGCGGTTGCGGTAGCCGAGGCTCCGCGCCACGGCGGACGCCTCGGTCAGATCCTCGACCACAATGATGCGGCCGAGAAGATTGTCGATGATATGCTGATATTTCGGGTCTGCTTTGACAAGGTCTGCGGCAACCTCTGCCGTGCCGGTCAAGCGGCCCGTAAAGCGGGTGCCCTGCACGGTGTCCAGCGGCAGGAAGGTGGCGCGCCCGGCGCGCTCGTCCTTCAAAAAGCCGATGGCGGCGCGGGCACAGCCCTGATCCTCGACCACGATGTTCTGCAGCGCAAAGCCGAGTGCGGTCTCGATAGCGGTCTCGTAGCCCTTTTCGACCGTGAGGATACCGGCCACAGGGCCGATGACGCCCCGCAGGCGGCCTGCCCCGGCCGCCCGCATAACCGACTTGACGCTCTGCTGGTAGCCGTCCATGTTGCGCTCCAGATCCTCCAGAATATGGATGCGCTGGGCGGCGGCGGACTTTTCGCGGTCGGCCTTCTGCAGGGCCTCGGCGGCGTCCGCCTGCTGGCGGCGGCGGCTGTCCAGCTTGAGCTTTAAGCCGGCCTTGATGTTGTCGTTGCGGGTTACGGCCTCCTCGGCGTCCTTAAAGCGGCGCTCCGCGCGGCGGCGTTCCTCCTCGGTGGCGGCGGCGCTGGTTTTCAGCTCCTCGGCTCGCTGCTTTGCTTCGGCCAGCCGGGTCGCGGCGGCCTCCCCCGCCGACTGGGCCGATGCGGCGCGGACTTTCGCGGCGGTGGCGGTGTCCTGCAATCGGGCCATGGCGGCGTCAATGACATCGCGCCGTTCGCCGCTGGCGGCAGCCTTTTCCTCCAGCGCGTGCAGCGCCTCGCGCAGCTCGGCCACACGGGCATCCAGCGCGGCCATACCGGTGCGCAGCGCCTCGATGGCAGCGCGGTGGTCAGCGGCCTCGCGCTCGATGCTCTCGCGGCCCTGTCCGGCGCGCTCCAGCTCGGTGTTGGCCTCGTCAATGCGGAAGCGGCTGTGCTCGCTCTCATTCTTCAAAACGGCGATCTCACTCTCGCTGCCGGCGTTGGCCTCGGTGATGGTGCGGATGTCGGTGTTGGCCTGCTCGACCGTCAGCATCAGCTGCTGGGCCTCCTCCCGCAGGGCAGCGCTCTGCTCGTCAAAGGCGTCCAGCTGGCGGCTCAGGCGGTCGTAGTCAGCCTGAGCGGCCTCGTATCGGCGCTGCTGGTCGCGCAGCGCGTCATTGGCGCGGCGGATGGCGTCCACCCAGAGGGTGATCTCCAGCCCCTTGCGCTTTTCGCTCAGCTCCAGAAACTGCTGGGCCTTCTCGCTGTCCCGCTTGAGCGGGCCGACCCGCCGCTCCAGTTCACCGAGAATGTCGCGCAGACGCTCGAGGTTGCCCTCAGCGGCGGCCAGACGGCGCTCGGCCTCGTTTTTGCGGTAGCGGTATTTGGCGATGCCGGACGCCTCCTCAAAGATCTCGCGGCGCTCGGCGGATTTGGCGCCGACGATCTCGGCGATGCGGCCCTGCCCGACGATGGCGTAGCCGTCGCGGCCGATACCGGTGTCGAGCAGCAGCTCATACACATCCTTGAGGCGGACATTCTGGCCGTTGATGGAGTATTCGCTCTCGCCGCTGCGGTAGTACCGGCGGCCGATCGTAACCTCATCGGCGTCCATGTCAAGACCGTGGTCGCTGTTGTCGATCGTCAGTGCGACAGAGGCAAACCCCATCGCGCCGCGGGACTGGGTGCCGCCGAAGATGACATCCTCCATCTTGCCGGTGCCGCGCAGCTGCTTGGAGCTGGTCTCGCCCAGCACCCAGCGGATGGAGTCGGATATATTCGATTTGCCGGAGCCGTTCGGCCCGACAACACCGGTGATGCCCTCCCCGATCGCGATCTTTGTCTTATCGGGGAAGGATTTAAAGCCTTGGATTTCCAGTTCTTTCAGGCGCATGAAGTGGTGTACCCTTTCGATTCTGTCTGGTCGTAGGGGCCGGGCATGCCCGGCCCTCAACCCCGCCCTGTATACCCGTAAACGGGCTGCGATTTTTATGCCGCGGGCCGGGCATGCCCGGCCCCTACAGAGCATCATTAAACGGCAATATTACTGCAATTTTTCCAGCGCCACCTTTGCAGCGTGCTGCTCGGCGGCTTTTTTGCTGCGGCCCTTGCCCTCGGCCAGCAGCTCGCCGTTGCGCCATACGCAGACGGTGAACTGCTTGTTGTGGTCGGGGCCGGTCTCGCCGGTGACCTCATATTTCAAAACGGCGGAGGGATCCTGCTGGACGACCTCCTGTAAACGGGTCTTGTAGTCGTCCTCGGCGGTCTTGCCCTCGGTGATGAAGGGCAGGATGAAATTGCGCGCGACCTCCATGCCGCCGTCCAGATACAGCGCGGCGATGAGGGCCTCAAACGCATCGGAGACAACGCTGGGGCGGTTGCGCCCGCCGCCGAGATCCTCGCCGTGGCCGAGGCGCAGATACTCGCCGAGGTGGATCTCCTGCGCGAACTGGAACAGCGCCTCCTCGCTGACGAGGCTTGCGCGCATCCGGGTCAGCTCGCCCTCGGGGCGGCCGGACTGGTGGAACAGATAGTCCGCCACCACAACGGACAGCACGCTGTCGCCCAGAAATTCCAGCCGCTCATTGTGGGTCGTGGCGACCTTGCTCTCGTTGGCATAGCTGGTATGGGTCATCGCAATGCGCAGCAGCGCAGGATTTTTGAATGTATACTGCAGGACCTCCTGCAGTTCTTCCGGTTTGTGAGCCATATTCTTTCACCTTTCCGGCTGGTCCGTAGGGGCCGGGCATGCCCGGCCCTCAACCTTATCTCGATTGCCCTTTTACAGGCGGTATTTTTTATGCCGCGGGCCGGACATGTCCGGCCCCCACAGGGCGGCTTACCTTTTAAGCGTCTGCTTCTTCCTTCTGCGCGGCCACCTCGCCCAGCGCCTTCTCCATCGTGCCGCACAGGTCGTTGGCAACGCAGAGCTTGGCCTGACGGATAGCGTTCTTGATGCCCTTGGCGTGGCTGGAGCCGTGCGCCTTGATGACCGGCTTGGCGGCACCCAGCAGCGGCGCGCCGCCGACCTCCTCGGAGTCCATCATACGTTTCAGCTCACCCAGACCGCCCTTGATGCCCAGATAGCTGAGCTTGGTGATGAGGTTCTGCAAAAAGATCTTTTTCAGCATACCCAGCAGCGTCTTGGCAACGCCCTCGGTCAGCTTGAGGACCACATTGCCGACAAAGCCGTCACAGACCACGACATCGATCTCGCCGTCCATGATATAGCGCGGCTCGATGTTGCCTGCAAAATGGATGCAGGGGTTTGCCTTCAGCAGCTGGTGCGCCTCGCGGTAGGTGGGGGTGCCCTTCGTGTCCTCGGCGCCGTTGTTGACGAGTGCGACCTTCGGCGTTTCGCGGCCCATGACCTTTTCGGCGTAGACGCTGCCCATCGTGCCGAAGGCGTTGAGCATCTCGGGGCGGCACTCGACATTCGCACCGCAGTCCAGCAGCAGGAAATTCTGCTTGGCGCCGGGCATCGGGGTGGCCAGCGCCGGGCGCTTGACCCCCTTGACGGTGCGCACGATCAGGCTGGTGCCGACATGCAGCGCACCGGTGGAGCCGGCGCTGACAAAGGCATCGGCCTCGCCGTTCTTCAGCATGGTCAGGCCCTTGACAAGGCTGGAATCCTTCTTGTGGCGCACAGCCTTGACCGGGTCATCGTGCATGTCGATATTCTCGGTGCAGTTGACGATTTCAAACGGTGCAAGGTCAATTTTATTCTCTTTTGCGCAGTCGCGGATGGCTTTTTCCTCGCCCAGCAGCACAAGAGTCATGCCGTCCCCAAACTCCGCCGCAGCCTGACTTGCGCCCTGCAGCACACACAGCGGGGCGTTGTCACCGCCCATGGCATCCACTAAAATTTTCATGCTTTATATTCCTCCGTCCATGCATGCATGGCGTCCTGTGCGGCCTGCGAAAGCGCCATATAGCGCTCGCGCTTGTCGCGGATGGCGTTGATCTCCTCGGTGCGGGGCAGTATGCCCATGTTCGCCCCCATCGGCTGGAAGTCCTTGTTCGGGGTCGTGATATAGTCGAGCAGTGAGCCGCACATCGTGGCCGCCGGGGGCGGCGGCAGTTCGCGGCCCTGCAAGCGGGCGTAGATCTGGTGCGCCGCCAAAAGGCCGGACGCCGCGCTCTCCATATAGCCCTCAAAGCCGGTGATCTGCCCGGCAAAAAACACATTGGGGTGGTCCGCCAGAAACTGCTGCTTTGTCAGCACTCTGGGGCTTTCGAGGAAGGTGTTGCGGTGCATGACGCCGTACCGCACAAACTCGGCATGCTCCAGACCGGGGATCATACTGAACACCCGCTTCTGCTCGCCCCATTTCAGGTTCGTCTGGAACCCGACAAGGTTGTAGAGCGTGCGGGCCGTGTTCTCGGCACGCAGCTGCACAGCCGCCCACGGGCGGTGGCCGGTGCGCGGGTCGCGCAGGCCGACCGGGCGCAGCGGCCCGAACCGGATCGTATCTGCGCCGCGCGCAGCCATGACCTCGATCGGCATACAGCCCTCGTAGACGGTCAGATCGCCGTCAAAGTCGTGGAGCGGCGCGCGCTCGGCGGCGATGAGCGCCGCGTGGAAACTCTCGTACTCCTCCTTATTAAAGGGGCAGTTCAGGTAGTCGGCCTCGCCCCGGCCGTAGCGGGAGGCGGCGAACACCTTGTCATAGTCAAGGCTTTCGGCCGTCACGATGGGAGCCACCGCGTCATAGAAGCTGAGCCGGTGGTCCCCGGTCAGCGCTGCGACCGCCTGCGCCAGCGCACCCTCAGTCAGCGGGCCGCTGGCAACGAGCACCGGTGCGCGCTCGTCCAGAGCGGTGACCTCCTCGCGCCGGACCGTGATGTTCGGGTGATTTTCCACCATCTCCGTCACGGCGTTGGAAAACACGTCGCGGTCGACAGCCAGCGCGCCACCCGCCGCCACACGGGCGGTCTCGGCGGCGGTCAGCAGGTGGCTGCCCATCATCTTCATTTCGATTTTCAAAAGGCCCGATGCGGAGTCGGGGCGCTCGGCCTTGAGCGAGTTCGAGCAGATCAGCTCCGCAAAGCCCGCGCTTTTATGGGCCGGGGAATATTTTGTAGGCTTCTGCTCGTACAGCTCGACCTGCACGCCGCGATCCGCCAGCCAGAGTGCCGCCTCGCACCCGGCCAGACCGGCACCGATAATGTTAAGTTGCATACTTGTCCTCTCTCAGGCTCCCCTTTGCGGGGAGGCTTTAAAGCGGTCATTTCTTCTCAATCGCCTTCACAAACCCGCAGCCCTCTTTAGCGCAGTAGAGCTGGCCCTTCTTTTTGAACAGGGTGCTGCCGCACTGGGGGCAGCGCTCGGGCACAGGCTCGTCCCATGTCATATAATTGCACTTGGGGTAGTTGCTGCAGCCGTAGTAGACGCGGCCTTTGCTGCTTTTGCGCACCAGCATGTGGCCGCCGTCCAGCGGGCAGAAGCCGCCCGTATCCTTGACGAGCGGGTGGGCGTTGCGGCACTCCGGGAAGCCGGAGCAGGCCACAAACTTGCCGTAGCGGCCCGACTTGATGACCATGGGGCGGCCGCACTTCTCGCAGATCTCATCGGTCGGGATGTCCTCGACCTTGATGCGCTTGCCCTCCATGTTCTTCTCGGCCTGCTCCAGACTCTTCTCAAAGCCCTGATAGAACTCGTCGATCGTCTTGACCCAGTCTGCCTCGCCGGCCTCGACCACATCGAGCTTTTTCTCCATGTCAGCGCTGAATTTCACATTGACAATATCGGGGAACTGCTCCATCATGACCGTGTTGACAGCCTGACCCAGCGGGGTCGTTTTCAGCTTTTTCTGGTCCTTTTCGACATAGCCGCGGTCCACGATGGTCGTGATGATCGGCGCGTAGGTGGACGGGCGGCCGATGCCGTTCTCCTCCAGCGCATGGATGAGCGTGGCCTCGGTGTAGAGCGGCGGCGGCTGGGTGAACTTCTGGTCCGCCGTCAGCTTTTTGAGCGCCAGCTTCTGGCCCTCCTCCAGCGGGGGCAGGGCGGTCTCCTTTTTCTTCGTGTCGTCAGTGGATTCCTCATACAGTGCCGTGAAGCCGTCAAACGACACCCGGAAGCCGGAGGCGCGGAAAAGATACTCCCCCGCCGTGATGGATGCCGAGACCGTGTCCTGAATGCAGTCGGCCATCTGGCTTGCCATAAAGCGGCTCCAGATCAGGCGGTACAGCTTGGCGGTATCGCCGCTGATGCTCTGCTCGACCTCATCGGGGGTCAACTCGGGCATCGAGGGGCGGATCGCTTCGTGGGCGTCCTGCGCCGCCGTGGCGGAGCGGCTCTTCCACTTGCGGGGCGTCTTGCAGACATAGCCCTCGCCCCAGCGGTCGGCGATAAAGGTTTTGGCGGCGGCCTGCGCCTCGGCAGCGATGCGCAGCGAGTCGGTACGCATGTAGGTGATCAGACCCACCGTGCCGTGCCCCGCAATGTCAACGCCCTCGTACAGGGTCTGGGCGGCGCGCATCGTCCGCGTGGCCGAGAAGCCGAACGCGCGGCTCGCGTCCTGCTGCAAAGTCGAGGTAATAAAGGGCGGCGCGGGCTGACGGCGGCGCTTGCCCTTTTCGATTTTGGTAATGGTGTAATCCCTGCCGTCCAGCGCGGCCAGCACGGCATCAGCCTGCTGCTTGTCCGTGACCGTCAGCTTTTTGCCGTCTGCCGTTGCCGCCAGCCGGGCGGTGAACTCGCCCTTTTCGCCCTGCGGGTGCAGCAGCGCGTCAATGTTCCAGTATTCGTCCGGCTTGAAGTTCTCGATCTCGATCTCGCGGTCGCGGATGAGCCGCACGGCCACGCTCTGCACACGGCCGGCGGAAAGGCCCCTGCGGACCTTTTTCCAGAGGAACGGGCTGAGCTTGTAGCCGACCAGACGGTCCAACTCGCGCCGGGCTTGCTGTGCGTTGAAAAGGTCAATGTTGATGGCGCGGGGATGGGCCATGCCCTCCTTGACGCCCTTCTTTGTGATCTCGTCAAAGGTCACGCGGTTGGGCGCAGCGGGGTCCAGCCCCAGAATGTTCGCCAGATGCCAGCTGATGGCCTCGCCCTCGCGGTCCGGGTCGGTCGCAAGCAGCACGCCATCGCACTTTTTGGCCTCGGCCTTCAGCTCCTTGACAAGCTTCTGCTTGCCCTTGATCGTGATATATTTCGGCTTATAGCCATTTTCGACATCAATGCCCAGCGTACTGGCGGGCAGGTCGCGCACATGGCCCATGCTGGCCGTGACCTTGTAGCCGCGGCCCAGATACTTGCCAATGGTCTTTGCCTTGGCAGGGGATTCCACGATGACTAATTTTGGCATAAGTTACCTCAATGAAAAAGTATTTTAGATATCAGTTACGCTATTGCTGCGTAGGGGCGGGGGCTCTGCTCCGCCCGTGGCCGTTTGCCGCGTGAGCAGCTTTCCGGGAAAGTAGCTGTGCCACAGGGTTGGCGGGCGGAGCAGAGCCCC
>ERZ1026880.379-NODE-379-length-23291-cov-46.494793_pt1 | contig 23291 bp, 12 predicted proteins | sample MGYA00380170_ERZ1026880 | MGnify/ENA primary metagenome ERZ1026880 (study PRJEB33269, sample SAMEA4719806) | human gut metagenome | biome: human-associated habitat; feature: organic feature; material: feces | place: Cameroon | collected 2013-10 ...
TAATACTTTGTGTATTATCGAGCATTTTGGCAACGCAGATGCCGTGCCGCAGCCGTCGGAGCGGTGCTTAAGCCGTAAGGCGGGAATTGTGCGGTGTTGCCTTTATTAGCGGCTGCTCATCCGTTCAGTTTGGCGTACTCTTCGTCGGTAACGGGCTCACACCATTCGTTGCTGCAATCTTCGCCGGGAACTTCCACAGCAATGTGGCTGAACCAGCTGTCGGCCTTGGCACCGTGCCAGTGCTTGACGTTGGCCGGGATGGTGATCACGGTGCCGGGGGTCAGGCTGACGGCAGGTTTGCCCTCTTCCTGGTACCAGCCTTCGCCTGCGGTACAAACCAGCAGCTGGCCGCCGCCCTTGGCTGCGTGGTGGATATGCCAGTTGTTGCGGCAGCCGGGCTCAAAGGTAACGTTGGCCAAAAACAGGCCGGTTTTAGGGGCAGTCAGCGGGTTCAGGAACGACTGGCCAATGAAAAACTTGGCATAAGCGGTGTTTGCGGCACCGGTGCCAAAAACATTCTACTGCTCAAATTCATGTTTATCCATGCACTTCATACTTGTTGCCTCCTGTTTTTCTGTGTCCCTGCCCTGTTGTGCTTGACGCTGCGGCGCTGGGATACTATGTGACCGCTATATTTTTTCAAAACCCCTTATCGAAAAAACTGCCCGCACAACGGCTTATCATACCGTGTACGGGCAGTTGATTTATAATTTTCTACTTTTCTCTCAGGTCTGGGTCGATAAGCGCAACCCCACCTGGTACCCCAGCAGGGTGCGGGTTTCCACCGGCTGGTGGCGGATGAGGGAAAGCAGCTGCTGTGCGGTACGGCGGCCCAGCTGTTCGGCATCAAAAGAGACCGCCGTAATCTGTGGCGTGCACTCCTGCAGCGCTTCGTCGTCATACATGGAGGCAAGGCGGATATCCTGCGGCACGCGCAGGTTCAGCTGTCTCAGGGTGCTCAAAGCCAGCATGGCAACCTGGTCATCCATGCACAGGATGCAGTCCGCCCCACGCCGTACCGCGAGCTCCACAGCGCTGGTGCGTAGATCGTCGCTTTCCAGCTCCAAAAACAGCAGGCTCTCATCAATCTTGCAGCAGGCGCGGTCATGCGCCTGCTTATAGCCTTCCAGGCGGGACTGGTTGACGGTGTACAGCATGGATCCGCCCAGCAAAGCAATGCGGCGCAGGCCCTTCATCAGCAGCAAGCTGACCAGCTCGCGGCAGCCGCCCACCTGATCATGGTCCACCGAGATGACATCCTGGTCAGCCGGGCGGCCAATGGCAACAAAGGGGATGCCGCTTTTTTTCAGCATGGGGATCAGCGGATCACGCTCCAGCGTGCGGGCCAGAATCACGCCATCGATCTTGCGGTTGACCAGCAGACGCTGCATCGGGCTTGTTTCCTGCTCGCCCACCATCGTCATCAGCACATCATAATCATTGCGGGCGGCAATATCGTACACGGCGCTGACGGTTTTGCGCAAAAATGGTGCGGCAAGGTTGCCGAACTGGCGCGAGAACACCAGTGAGATATTATAAGACTGCTGGGTTACCAACCCGCGTGCCAGCATATTGGGCACATAGTTTTTCTCTTTGGCGTACTGGACCACGCGGGCGCGGGTCGCTTCGCTGACACGGCCATTGCCCGAAAGGGCACGGGATACCGTGGTCTTGGACACGCCAAGGTCTTCAGCCATCTGGCTGATGTCAATTTTTTTTTCTCCTTCTGTCTGTTTACGGCGCGGCATGGGTTTACTCCTGTTAACGTTTGCTTCTATAAGATCTTCTTTCTGTCCTTGCCGGTTTTCCGCCCCACGGGCAGTTCCCAGGGTACCGTTCCAGAAACCAGTCCCCCACCCCGGCCATTCCCTACTTGGTTAATGGACTTAACATATTATACCACATTTTCCTGGATCATGGTAGCCCCCTGTGCAAAGAAAGCAAAGAATACACTACCCCAGTACGGGGTCATTATATCATTCCTGGCTCTGCTTTTCAACCGATTTCTGGCTCTGTTTCCGTTTTCCAGTGTGTTTTATAACCTGGTAAAGTTTTCTCATTTTGTCCGTATCCTGCTCAGTCATCGTACCTGCGCCAAATTGGGCGGCTTGGGCCAATGCCAGCAGAGCTTCGGCATCCTGGGGTTCAAGGGCGGGGACACAACTTTGCAAAAATGCGGCAAACTCCGGCGCATCGGATGGTGTATCCGGCGGCAGGCCGCGACGCACCAAAAGGCGGTAGATGCTGCCAAACACGGCCAGCACCCGCGCGTTGCAGCTGCCCCGGCCATACCCCATGGCATGGCGGCGGGCCAGCACCAGCAGCACCGCAGCAGCCAACAGGCACCCCCCCAGCAACGCCGCCAAAACCAGCCTGCTGCGGGGCACGATGGTGACTGCGGGTTCGTTTGCGCTGCTCTCCCCTGCTGCGGGGGCGGTGTCTTGACCTTGAGTTTCGGGCAGCGGGTCGGTGCGCAGGTCGGCCTGTTGGGCGCTGACCAGCACGCCGGGGGTCATCTCCATGGGGGTCCAGCCCTGGCCGGAAATGTACACCTCCGCCCAGGCGTGGGCGTTATCGTCCTGCAAAATGGCGTGCCAGCTGCCGTCCTCCTGTTGGGTAAACAGGCTTTGCGGCGCGGCATAGCCCACCACATAGCGCGCAGGCAGCCCGAACATGCGGAACATAACCACCGCCGCCGAAGCAAACTGCACACTGTACCCCTGTTTGGATTCCGTTAAAAAGTAACGGATGGGGTCGGCCCCCTCCGGCGGCTGGGGAGCGCTGGCGTTATACTGGTAGTTGGTGTTCAGGTAGGCGCGGATGTAATCGCCAATGTCCGCAGCTTCGGTCAGCTTCTGGTCCTTTTTGGCTTCATCGCACAGGGCTTGCAGCTCGTCATAGCCGTCCGGCACGGCGGTGTAGCGGCTGGCGGCGTAAGCGGCATAGGATGCTTCCATCCGGTCCAGCACGCTGGGGTCGGCATCGGCGCGGGCTTCCAACTGGGTTTGGGCGGTATCCCGCGGGTAATACAGGAACACATCGTCCTGCGCGGTCTGGCCCGCGGCGGCGCCATCGCCCTGGATGGTGTAATAATCGCCCCAGTAGGCGTTGTACGGTGCATAGGTGTACTGGGTATCGGCGTGGATGCGCTCCACCGTCAGCGTCTGGGGCTGGGCGGTGCCATCATAGGCGGTGCGCAAAAACGGCAGGCTGGCAATGGTCAGCCGGGCATTATCCTCGGTTTTCCAGTTCATGGCGGCGCTGTCAAAGGCATCGGCATCAGGGGCCTGCCAGGTGGTGCCGTCATAACTGCCGCCGATAAATCCCCGCAGGTATACGGTTTCTTCGGGTTTATCGCTGGCGGTCAGGGCCAGATCCGTCACTCCGCTGACCTGGATACCCCCGCCCTGGCTCAAGGCGCCATCCGCCACACCACCGGCAGCGGCTTCTACCTGAATGTTCAGCCTGCCGCCGCTGACCCGCGGCAGCCAGGTAATGGCGGTGCTCAGCGCGGCGGATTCCACCCGCTGGGCCGCGGGCTGCAGCCAGCCAAGGGGAACCCCCAGCGCCGGGCGCAGCAGCCACCAACAGGGCAGCGCCAGCGCAAGGCAAAGCCCGCCCGCCGCCAGCGCGGCAGACTTTTGGATGTTATAATGGCGGCAAAGGTTCTGGTGGTAGTTTTCGGTATCGCGCCTGCCCCACAGGGCCCGTCGCTGCACCGAGCAGGAAGCCGCCCACGCCCCCATCCAACCGGCCAACAGCAGCAGGCAGGCGGGCACAGCCGGCGCGGCACCGGCCAGCGCCAGCAGCACAACAACGGGCAGCAGCATTAGATCCAGCAGCAGGGCATCCGCACGGCGCAGGGCCGCAGCGGCCAGCGCCCCGGTAACGGGCAGGGCGGCCAGCAGCAAAAACAGCCCCAGCTGCGCCGCACTGCCGCCCTGGGCCACCGGCAGCGCACTGCCAAGGCGGGCGTTCAGGCTTTGGGCAATGTTCCCGGCGCACTGCTGCGCCCCGGCCAAAAAGTTCCGCTGGCAGATGAACAACACCACAAGGTACACAATCACCCCCGCCAGCAGCCCCCAGCGGCGCAGGGCTTGCGGCGCACGCAGGAACAGCGCCCACCCGGCACAGAAAGCAGCTGCCGCGGGCCACACCCACAGCGGCACCGCAATGCTGAACCCGGTGGAAAGCACCAGCAGCAAACCAAAGGTGAGCGCCAGCAGCAGCGCGGCATCCGCCGCCAGCCACAACGCGGGGTGCGCTGCGGGGCGCTGGGTGCTCACCAGCACACGGTCCACAAACTTCAGCCCGCTGCCGGGGTCGGCAGCGCCGCGCCGGCTCAGGGCAGTACGTTCTTTTTTGCGCTTGGGCGGGTTTTTGCGGTGCTTCGCCGCCTGTTGGGGAAAATCCCCCCATTCCTCCGCTCCGTCCAGGTCCCCACCGGGGGTCAGGGCAGCGCGCAGGGCGGTCAGCGGTTCGCGCACCATCAGGCGGTCCAGCTTGGCGCTCAGCTTCCAGTGTACCTGCTTGATGGTATCCCCGTCCCGGTACTCCCGCAGCTCATAGCTGCCGCCCAGGGCGGCGCGGGTGTCGGCTTCGTCGCCGTCCTCATCGGGGGCGGTTTCCGCTTTGGCTTTGCCAGCCGCGGCAGCGGGCAGCACACAGATGCTCCGGCTTTGCGCGGCAGCCGGGCATGCCGCGGTGAACACCCCCAGGTGATCCCGCAGGGTAATGCCCCGCACCGCAATGCTCCACACACCGCTTTTGCCTGCGTTTAAGGTAATGCGCTGTTCGGCGCTCTCTCTGCCGCCCAACATGGCGGCGCAGCGCAGGGTGATCTGCCCCCCGCCCCATTCATCGGCGGCGTTCAGCAGCACCACAAGCGCAGGGATGGGCAGCCGGCTGCGGTTGCGCAGCCGAACCGTCAGGGTAAAATCTTCGCCCTGTATCACGGGTTTGTCCGGCACCAGCAGCTCTGCCGTTACCTGCCTGCGCAGATAGGCGGCGTCCAGCCGCAGCAGCACCAGAAGCACCAGCGCAAACGCTAACAGGAACACCGCCAGCGGTGCCTGGGTGATGAGCGCCGCGGCCAGCAGCACCAAAAGCACCAGCGCCCGGCCCAGCTTACCTGCCATGGCGGTCAGCCTTTTCGGGGCGGGGGCGCGGCACGGTGCGCAGCAGGTCCTGCATTACGCTGTCCACCGTTTCGCCGCCTGCGCGGGCCTGGTCATTCAGCACCAGGCGGTGGCGGGCAACCGCATCAAACACAGCGGTCACATCCTGCGGGGCAACAAAATCCCGCCCCGCCAGATACGCCGCCGCGCGCGTCATGCTGGCCAGCGCCAGGGTGGCACGGGGGCTTAACCCCACGGCCAGGCGCGGATCCTTGCGGCTGGCCTGGGCCAGCGCCACAATGTAGCGGTACATCAGCTCATGCACAAATACCGTGCTGACCTCCTGCTGCATGGCAAGCAGATCCGCCTGACCGGCAACGGGGCGCACACGGTCCAGCAGGCGGCCTTTGCTCTGCCCGGCCAAAATTGCCAGCTCCGCTTCCTCATCGGGGTAGCCCATTACGGCGCAGACCATGAAACGGTCCAGCTGAGACTGCGGCAGCATCTGCGTGCCGGCGGCGCCGATGGGGTTCTCGGTTGCAATTACGGTAAAGGGTGCGGGCACCGGGCGGGTAACGCCGTCCACCGTCACCGTGCCTTCTTCCATCACTTCCAACAAAGCCGACTGCGTGCGGGAGGAGGTACGGTTGATCTCATCGCCCAAAAACAGGTTGCACATCACCGCACCGGCGTGGTACACAAACTTGCCGGTCTCTTTCTGGTAAACGGAAAATCCCACCAAATCGGACGGCAGAACATCCGGCGTAAACTGCACGCGGCTTTCTTTCAGGTCCAGCGCGCGGGCAAAGGCCAGCGCCAGCGTGGTTTTGCCCACGCCGGGAATATCCTCAATCAGCACATGGCCGCCCGCCAGCATGGCCATCCAGATGGTGTTTACCGTTTGCTGTTTGCCCTGCACGGCCTTGTTTACTTCGGCCGTAACGGCGGCGGCCTGCTGTGTGTACTGCATGGTTAATCCTCCCGGTGTTTTTTCCATATCACCATAATGCCAACGGCGGCGGCAATAACCACCAGCCCGGCCCACAGTGCGTTGTTTTCCAGCCAGATCATGGTATTGGAGATCGCGCTCCCCTCGGATTCCGCGCTGCCCTCCCCCGGCAATGGGGTCAGGGCCTGGGGGGCCACTTCGGCAATGGAGCTGCCGCCGGCATCCTCCACGGTCACCTGGCGCGGCGTTTCGTCCCAGGTAGCGGCGCTTTCCTGCAAATCCTCCTCTTTGGTGGTGTCCGCAGCGGCGGTGTCGTGCTCCGCAATTACCAGGTAGCGCTGGCTGTTGCGGGTGTAGGGGTGGCAGGTGGAAAGGGTCAGCAGGTCCCGCCCCGGCTGGATCAGCACGGCGTTGATATCGCTGGGGTCAATAATTTTCAGCTCGCTCACGCGGTAAATCAGCGTTTCCCACGGGGTGGTCAGCTGGATCTTGTCCCCCACCTGGATCTGCTGCACGTTGCGCAGCATTTCCGCGCCATAATAGCCGCGGTGGGCAGCAATCACGGTGTTGGTGTTTTCGCCGCCCAGCGGCATCGAGGTCTGGCCCAGCAGCGCCGCGCCTTTGGCCAGGTTTTCGCGGCTGGCGCCCAGGTAAACGGGCAGCTCCAGGTTCAGGCGCGGGATCCACAGCACAGCCAGCACATCATCGTCATAGCCATAGGCAGCAAGGTCCAGCGGGGCTTCCTCGTAGGCGAACGGGTCGGTCAGGCCGCTTTGGCCCCCGGCGTAAATTTTCGCGTTATAGTCCTGCATCGCGGCGTACAGTTCAGGGTAGGCGCGTTCCGGCTCCGGGGGTTCGGCTGTGGTTTCCTCCGCCGCGGGGGCGGTGGGCTGGGCTTCGGCGCGGGCCGCAAACTGCGCAGCGGTTTTGGCGTTGCGGGTGCTGGTCCACCACTGGGCAGCGGTGGGCTGTATCAACAGCGCCAGCCCCAGCAAAATGGCCAGCCAGGCCAGAATTTTAGCAATCAGCCGTCCCATTTAGTCATCCTCCTCGCGCTTTTTGCAGCGGTACAGCAGCAAAAGCAGCAGCAGCGCTTCGCCGCCGATCACAATGCTGCCCGTTACCGCGATCCACGGCCAGGCATCCACCACGCGCTTGACCACCGTTCCGGTGCGCAGCGCCTGATACTGCACGGCCTGCGGGGTGTTGGCTTCTTCCTCTCCATTATAAGGGATGCGGGTGCCGCGCACAAGCATGCGGTGGGTGTTGATGGCATACGGCGTGCAGGTAACAAGGGTGCAGTAATCCTGCCCCGCGGTGATTTCCAGATCCTCGGTGTGCTCCGGTTCCACCACTTTGATTTGATCCACCTGGTACGCCAGCGTTTCATCCAGAATATGCAGGTAGAAACAGTCGCCCTCTTCCAACTTGTCCAGGTCGGTGAACAGCACAGCTTCGGGCAGGCCGCGGTGGCCGGTCAGCACGCTGTGGGTGCTTTCGCCGCCAAGGGGGTAGCTGGAGCCTTCCAGATGGCCAACGCCCTTTTGCAGCACATCATCGCTGGTGCCTTCGTAAATAGGCAGGTTGACGTCAATTTTCGGGATGGTGATATACCCCAGGCTTTCGCCCACATCCACAAGGTCCACATAGCTGGTGCCGGTATCCTCCGCTTCGCCTGCGGCATCGCGCTCCACGGCGCTGTCCAGCTGCTGGTTATAGCGGCGGGCGGCCTCCTTGGCGGCGTCCAGTTTTTCGGTATCCATGCTTTTTACGGTATCATCGTAATTTTGGATCGCTTCGCTGGCGTGGCGCTGCGCCACCGCGTTGCTGATAACCGGGTACGATGCCACCCCAATGCCGGACAGGATCATCAAGGCCGCAAAGCCGACTTTTAGTTTTGTTGTGGTATCCATAGCGTCACCGCGAACCTTTCCGTGAGAGGGTTGAAGTTGGGAACTGATGCAATTAAGAATCAGGAATTAGCAATGAGGAATTGGAGGTAGACGAAAGAATAAATAATAAAGAATAATTGTGGTGGACCGCGCCGCAAACGTTGCAAATCATTTGTAGGGGCCGATGCTCGCCATCGGCCCGTTGACGGGCCTTGCCCTATTTATTTTTAGGTTCTGCACGGGGAACCACCCCTCACCGGCTTTCGCCGGAGCTCCCCTCTAGGGGAGCCAATATTGAGCCCAGGTTTGCGCTTGGCTCCCCTAGAGGGGAGCTGTCTGCAACGCAGACTGAGGGGTGGTTCCTCGCCGCAAACCTAACGCCCGTGGGGTGGTTCCCCACGCAGAACCTAAAAATCAACCGAACAACGGCCATGTACACCCCAAAAAAATTTATTCCCCAATAACCCACCATAGGGGGAGGGCCAAATCCGGCCCTCCCCCTGTGTATGATGGATTATCCCTCTATACCCTATTGGTGAATTGTAACATTGTTTTGCCTTGCGGCGGGCGCATCAGGCGCGGTTTTTCTTTTTCAGGCTCAGCAGCACGCCAACACCGGCCACAACCAGCAGCACACCAATGCCGCTGAACAGCAGGGTGCCGAAACCACCGGTGGTGGGCAGGTCGAAGCCCTTGCGGTTGATGATGGTCGTGGAGATGACACCGTCACCCGTCTGGCTACCATTCTGCGTACCGCCATTCATTTCATCCTCAGATGCCTCATCAGATTTGAATGCTTCGTTCTTCTTGGTTACATCACGCTTAACCCAAACGCCGTTCTCGTAATAATTTGTCTCGGTCCAAGTAGTCTTGTAAGCAATATTCAGCGAAACATCAACAGGTGCCTTCAGCAGGTTGTAACCATCTTTTGCCTTCGTTTCTACCAGTTTATAAGTACCATTTTCCAGGCCCTTAACTTCAAGTACGCCGTTCGCATTAGTTTTCAGTGCTACATGTTTTCCGGCTTCATCCACATCATTATTGACTCGTACCCAGCCATAGGTCTTATCAAGGCCCAGTGCCTGTGCTTCATCGTCAGTAATCGCACCGGCGGTACCATGTTCAACCTGCTTGTACAGGTCAAATTCTACGCCTTCCAGGGGAGTCTTCTTTGCATCATCAGCAATTTTGTCAATGTGGATCTTGAAGGTATAAACAACTGCCTCGTCCTGAACGGTCTTCTTATCCTCATCGGTATCCGGCTTCTCATCCTGCTTAACATTCTTGGAATAGTCAAGCTTTACCTTGTTGGGGTTGCCTTCGGTCTTGGTCACTGCGTCTTTGTTCAGAACAGCAGTATAGGTAATCGTCAAAGTTTTGCCTTTATATGCAGCCATTGCGCTCGGAACAAACTCAACGATAAAGCCATTGCCATTCTTTTCCACTTTGTAAACTTCATTTGCAATCGCGGTATCGCCATCCTTAACCACAACAGTGTCAACATTATCTGTCAGACCAGTCGGGGTATCGGTTACGGTAAAGGTTTTCAGGCGCTCAATGTTTTCAGGAATGGTAACATCAATCTTATAGTTGATGGAATCGCCAACGCTATAATCAGCAGCTTCCTGCCAGGTACCATTCTTTTCGACCTTCTTGTCTACATCAGGTACATAGTTGTAAACAGAAACCGTGTCGCCATTGACAGTATAGTCATCCGTATGTTCTGTATATTGCTCCGGGATTTTTGCAGTGGTACCGGTTTGGTCTACAACAAAAACATACTGATCGTTTTCGTTGATGATGTACTTATTATCTTTACCATCTTCGTAACCAATTTCGGTAAAGCGATAAGTACCAGGCTTCAAATCTTTAACACTGATATTTCCAACATTGTCGGTCACAAAATAATCTTTAGCCGGCTGGCCTCCAACAGCTTTCGGTTTAATCAGTTCCCAGTTTTCAGGTTTTTTTGCATCCTCAGTGTTAAACTCAACGCCATCTTTCAGGTGTTCCAGCTTAAACTTAACACCTTCCAGTGCTGTTTTATTCTCTCTATCGTTGCCAATTACACCGTACTTTACCAGGTTGAAGTTGCCGGTCGTTGTGCTGTTTTTCGGATAAACAACAACATCATACAGCCATTCTTCACCCTTCTTGACATCTCCCTTACGGGTCATCGGGATCGAGACAAGGAAAGGTTTTACAGCCTGTGTAACGGAAGCCGGCTTGTAGGTTTCGATCACAACGTAAAGACCGATTTCCAAATTGTCAAATTTGACAACGCCATCCGGACCGGTTTTCTTTTCATCATACTTTTTGATGTAGGTCACGTCATCTCTCAGCTTATTTCCATTAACGTCGGCATAAGTGTCGATCGTAACCGTAGCGCCTTCCCCGTTGTAGTATTTCAGCAGGTTCTCTTTGCTCATAACCTGATAGACAGTAAAGCCTACGCCCTCGGCTGCCTCTGCACCAGTCGGAGCCTTTTGACCATCTTCACCAGTACCATCATTCTTTTCTTGTGCATCTTTCTGCAAATATTTGTGGATGGTGATAGAACCAGTTTTCGATTCATTAATCGTACTTACGCTGGTTTTGATTGTAGATGTTTGGGCATTGCTTTCGCCATTATCTGCCATTGCTGGCATGGCGCACAGGCTGAGGGCCAGGGCGGCGCTCAACAGGCCTGTGAGAAAACGTTTTGCTTTTTTCATTTCAGTACCTCTTCTCTTAAAAAAAATCATCATCGGATGGGCGGCGGGGCCGCCCGGCTTAAGGGTTCTGCATCAGCACGGCGTGCAGTGCGGGGCGTTGCAGCGGGGAAACGCTGCCGCGCCGCCCGCACTGTGCCGTGAAGAAAAAAGGAGGAAAAACTGGGCCGCTTGCCCACTTGGCTTAAGGTGCATCTGAAACCAAAGGAAATAACGGATATTTCGCAGCCACAAGCAGGATGTAAGGCAAAGAGCCGCCGGAATCCTTTCCGGATCCCAAGGCTTTTTAAGCCTTAACGCAACATCCGGCTGCGCTTATAGAAACAGACGATATTTTCCGCTTTTCAGTTACACACCCCGGCTTATGGCTGCGCCTGCCGTAAACGGGCGCGCACTGGCGGGCAGGCCCTGTACCCTGGGGGTTGCTGGGTTTCCGGGGGATGGTTAATGTCGCCGGCCCCCTTTCCTGTTGTAGCGGAATGTGAATATCAACAGCCCTGCCACCGCCAGCGGCATGCCGATCAGCAGCCACAGGCTTGGCGCGTCTGCACCCGTGTGGGGCAGCTCAGGCGTTTTACGGTTCAGAACGGTAAGGGTCATGGTGTAGGTGTTATTGGCACCCGGCTCAAACGTTTTATTCGTTTCCGGGTTCTTCGAATCATCAATATAACACTTACCGTCTTGGGTAAATTCGATATCAATCGACTTGGATAACAGGTTGTACCCCGGGTGTGCCTTGGTTTCTGTCAGCCGGTATCTGCCGGGTTCCAGATCTGTGAACGGGTTCGGGGTTATCTTGCCGTCCTTTCCGGTTGTACCGGTAATGGAACCTATGTTTGTGCTATCGAATGGGTAGTTTTCATCTACTACCCACTGCGTTTTTCCTTCGGTTGTTGTTTCGACCAGCTTTTCCAGCTTGAACTCAACATCACTCAAGGGCACATCATTGTTATTTTTGTCTTTTTCCGCGTCCTTCTTGATGATATCCAGTACAAACTTCGGGTTCTGCAGCTTGTTGGTCAGCACAATCGTGCCGCTGCCGCCGGTGATGGTTCCACCATTGACTGTGGCTGTGGTGTCCTTTGTGCTATCTCCATCGCTGATTTTTGCTTCCGCTTTAGCCGTTACAACATACGTATTGCCCTTAATCGTAATGGTTTCGTCTTTCGCGGTAAAGTTGCCTTTATCGTCCACCGTACCTTCCACAATGCGGTACACATAATCGGTTTGTTTATTATCCGTATTGATTTGGTACTGATCCAAACCGCTAAAGGTAAACTGCCAGCGGCTCTCACCGTATTTAATGGTAACATAGTCTGGGCTGTCTGCTTTCGGGTAGTTTACCGATTCCCAGTTTGCATCGCTTGGGTCGTTTTTCAGGCGGCGCTGGAGCTGGATGTAGATTGTATCCGGCCGGTTCGCAGTGCTAAGATTGTCCGTACCTTCCCAGAGCTTATCGAACTCAATGTTGATCAGTGTGCGCTGGGTGTTGGTAAAGATTGCGGTAATTGGGTAGGTGTTTGCCTCCTTAATCACGCCTTCCACCATGGTGTTGTTGTGGATCACTTGGGCGGAATGGCAACCAGGCGGAACGGTTACGCTTTGCAGTTTGGCACCATCGGTGCTTCCGACTTCCTCGATGATATAGCGGGTACCAACGGGGATGCCGGTGATGGTCACGGTGTGGTCTGGGTATTTTTCCTCATCGCTCATGTTGATCTCAACATACCTTATGATGTCCTCTTTTTCCAGACCAGCACCGCCAACATTACTAAAGGTAACTTTGAAGGTGTAGATGCCTTTAATGTTATTTCCCTCACCAGCTGCGGCCTGCTTTTGGATTTTCAGCCCGCCGGTTTTGACGGTGTTGACGTATTTTACCTTTAGCTTTGTCAGCGTGGAGCTTGTTTCGTCCGGGTCCTTATAGGAGCGGAAGACGATGGTGTTGGCGGTAGTGGGCTTCTGTCCGTTATAAATATTTTGAACATTGCCGCTTTCTTGTTCCGCCTCAGACGTAATCTTTTCCGTTCGGCCATCATCGGGGCCTTTGGGGGGATCAATCTGCTCTTTTAACGACCTGTTTTCCCCGAATGTTACGGTCTTTATATTTGATGTGTCCTTCGGATTCGTCGACTCAACCGCCTGCCCGTTCTCGTACACCGTCCATGTGGTGTCGTACAGTTTTGGGTTCAGATCCTCTTTGAGCGAAATGTAGCTGCCGCGGCGGAACTGGTCGCTGAAGGTAACGGTTTCTCCAGCTTCCAGAACAAAGCGTCCGTCCTCGTCCACCAACTGGGTGTCTGTGTCCATGTTGGAGGTGTACTGTGCGTTTTCGGCGTTTTCCAAATGACCGCTTTTGGCGGAGCCGTAATCCGGGATTTTCTCCTGATCGGTTGTAAAGCCGGTCATCGTACTTGGCACCGCTTTGGGAATGAAGGTAAAGTCCCTGAAATAGATGTGGCGGCTATAGTTATCGCCCACGCGGATGGTTGTAACGTTGCCGCTAAATTTGTCCTGCTCTTTCATCTTGTGCAGGTCCAGCTTTACGGTGACCCATTTGCCTGTCACCACTTCGACCGAGCCATACGTTGCGCCGTTAATGCCTGTTGTGCCAAGGCTGCCTTTTTGGACGGCGGGGTTCTGATCATCCAGCAGTTCCAGATACAGGTTGTTGAGGGAAAGTTCATCACCATCTTCTTGGGAAACGTAAACCTGGAACGTAAGGAAGCGCATTTTTTCGATATTGATGGGTTTTCCCAGCGTCAGGATGCCATAACGTCGCTTACGCCAGTAACTGACGGGTTCCGTATCCGGATAGCGTGCGTACCAGTGAAGGACCTTTTTGGTATCTTGCCCGGAACCTTGCCCAGTATCTGGCTTGGAATCTGGATTGGGGTTATCAGCCAACTCGAAAATGTAGTCACCTTTGTTTGATTCGGTTTGTTTGGTTGCGGGTTCAATCGTGTTTTCTTTCGCAGTCAAATCCACCACTTCGGACTTAGTTCCGCTTTCATTCGGGCCAACGGCCGCTTTTTCTCCATAATGGGTTGCCTGGTTCTGGATGGTGAAGTTGAAGATTTTCTGGTTTTTAAAGCAGTTTTTGAAGTCCGGATCAACGTTGTCCAGCTTGACCTCTTTTTGAACCTGCAGCTCGTTATTATCCGGGAAGTTGAACGCCACCGCCATGTTGGACTCCCACATACCGCGTTCCATATAGTACATGGTAAGGGTGTGCTTTTTGCCTTTGCCGAGGTCATTAAGAGTAGTGCCTTGCGCGTAGAACTTGATGTCCTCGCCTTTATATGTTACGGTCTTGACAGGGAGATTGCCATTTTTATCATCTTTATCACTATTTGACGTTCCGCCTGTTTTGACCCTACTGACATAGGCTGTTACACTATTCTTTCCATCGTCTGTCTCGCCAAATTCCAGCAGGCCGGAAACCTTACCATGGGCGCCGCCAACGTCAAGCGCCAGCTGGCCATCAATGAATACCCAAACGTCATCGTCACCGGAGAAGAAGAACTTGATGCTGGTTTTTCCCTTTGTTCCATCTGCATTGTCTTTTTCCACCTTGCCGTCATCCGTCAGGGTAAAATCCATCTGCAGCTTGGTGCCAAAGCCGTAATTGTAGGTAGAAGCCCGGCCCTCAGTTGCGGTTTCGTTGAACGGGAAGTAGCCATAGGAACTTACAGGCTCATTCTTGCCTGTTTTGGTTATCGTTGTTTGTGCGGAGGTAGAATCAAGATTGCGTGACCGTTCTCGGTTCTCTGTGCTTGATTTCAGGAAATATTGCTTTGTGTCGGAATCCTGCTTCAAGTACAGGGTCGTATCCTGGCTGTCAAAGTACCAGTAATCAACGCCCTTATCCTCATCAAAAATCTGTTTCTTGGTAAAGGGGAACGCAACGTTGTCGTACACATCGCCAAGCTTTGCATTTTTGCTGTTGGTGCCGCTCAGGAACTCTTTGTTGAAGTGCGGTTCTACTACTTTTTTATCTTCCAGTGTACCTTTCAGCAGCGGTTCACCTGTTGCATCGCCAGTGGAGGTTTGGGATTCAACCAAGCCCTGATAGGCATAGTCATAACGTGTACCATTTCCATCTTCATTGATTGTGGAGTTATTGATTGCCATGAAGCGATTTTTTTTATCGAATTCGCTATTAAACCCCCAAAGATTCAATGCAGCACTAATCGCATCAAACTTAATTCCCCAGTCTAAATAAGTAGGTTGGAAATGACCGGTATAAATCGGATATTGCGCATTGCAGTTCCTGTAATAATCACTTAATGCGCTGTCAAATTGGCGGAACACGACCCAGCTTCTTTGACTTGCAAAGCCGCCTTTTTCTCCCGGTGTATAATATGTACTATTATACTTATCTCTATTATTCCCATTTAGTTCATAGTCTGTATAATAGTCATACAGCGTACTGGTAACATATTTTGTGTTTGGATCTTCTGTGAATGGTTCTTTGCTAATATCTACAACATCATCCGTCAGTTTCTTGCCTTCTTTGGCATCACGCAGGGTACCTTTTTCAGCCCAGTAACCTCCGCGGTTGCCACCGTTATAAATTACATCATCGCTGGCATCCGCAAAGAAACACGGTTCGGAAAGGTCGGCTGGGATGTCCATCATGGCCGTACCATCACCGTTATCGGCTGCGTTTTCGTTCTCAACTGCCCAAGAAGCAAAACGGATTTTTGTATAACCATCCGGCACTTCGTAATACCAGATGTTGGTGTCCTTTAGTCGATTCATCTCCTTTTTTGTTATAGGAGCCTTACCATCGCCCGTCAGATAGCACCAAAGCTTACCGTCCTTCGTCGGCATGCCACATCCAATCGCGCCATGTGTTTCACTTGTTTCATTCTCATAAGAAAGCCCGGAGAAAGTTGCATCGTAATAGATACGGAAAGAGTTTTCTTTACCCCATCTTACGTTGTCTGCGCTGGTATAGATAAAGCAGTTACTTGTATCACTGTATAGAAAGGATTCTTTATTCTCATCACGAACAGATTCGTTATAGAAGTTATAGAATTTGCTGTGACCGTCCCCATCCCATGTAAACTGAACATAAGAGCATGCCACGGTTGGGATGGTAAAATTAGCGCAGACTCCCTCAGGAACATCTTGAGCTTCTGAGGCACCATTAACCGGTGTTAAGGCTCCATTTTCACCAGGGATATAGAAATTTGCCTTTACGTTCGTTAATTCAGCTGTACTGCGGTTTTCGAACTTGATGGGTTTGTCTGCATAGTATGTATGATCCTTCAGGATGGGATTGTCTGTCCATTCACCTGTATTATTATTAGCAGTTGGATCATACATTCTGTTATTGTAGTTTTTTATAGGACCCAGGTTATTATTTAGCTCAATCTGTCCTTTCCAAGTAGAACCATCGCGAAACTGGAACTGTATTACTTCAAATTTAGTTCCTTCTATATCTTTACAATTCTTAACGGCATAAATCTTATGTCCATCTTTTGTTTTCCATCCAGTCCACTCCATTGGATGCGGATGCCACCACCCATCCTTAGAATTGCCCGGGGTTTTTTCAGTTTTTACATTAAGTTTAATTTCATAGGAATCTAAAACGGTCTGCCCTTCAATCTTATCCGGAACGACAAAGTAAACCGTGAATCCATCTGTCGCTTCCGGCTCACTAACTGCCTGCACGTTATCCACGCTTTCTGCGGCGTACATCTTCTGCGGCTGTTCGGTCGGTTCCGGGGTGGCGGTGGGGGTCACGGTCGGCACAGGGGTGGCCGTTGCGGTGGCTGTCGGTTCCGGGGTCGGGGTGGGTTCTGCCGTGGGCTCCGGCGTTTCGGCCGGGGCGGGCTGTTCCGGCTCGGCGCTTTGTTCCGGTTCCGGGGTGGCGGCATCCGGCACCGGGGTGGCGGCGTTCTGCTCCGGCGGAACGGTATCCTCCCCGGAGTCCGTTCCCTGCTCATCCTCCAGCAGCTCTACTTCGTCAGGTGCGTCGGGCAGAAGATCCACCTCGGCGTATACAGGCAGGGCCATTGCCATAACCAGGCAAGCGGTGACAAGCAGCGCTGTCAGCCGGCGCGCCCAACCTGTTTTGTTGTTTCCTGTTCTATTCAATCTGCTCACCCGCCTTTCGCGCTGGCTTGATGGAAGCACATTGTTCCACAGGGGATCCCTGTGAAACAGTAAAAGAAGCCAACTTTTTTTACTTGCGCAACCGTTGCCATGTTGTTTTCAAAAAAATTACGCATCGAGTCTTCTCATTGCGCATTTACTTTTTATTATTAAAATATAGCACCTTTACACCAGAAAGACAATACAATCCACGCAAATTCCTGTTTTTCGGCACTTTTACTGATTGCGTTTTCCTCCAATTATACAATATGTTCAAAGCCTTTGTATAATTTATTGCTGATTTTCTTTTTGGCAGCGGTCACTTTTATATACTTTGACCGCGCGTTTATGATTCTCTGCGCACACAGAGCGCAACTTTGCCGCAAAATTCGCCTTTTTTGTTGCATTTCCCTGTTTTTGCGCAATTATTTGTTTCGCATGCGCCTGTTTGCGGCGGGGTCTGGCGGCTGGGTGGGCGCCTTGTGGGAGGGATGGCAGGTTTGCGGCGCACGGTTCCCGTTTTTTTTGCGGCGCGATGGGTACACCGCGCCCCTGCAAACGGTTTGCGGTGTTTGCGGCGGCGGGTGTGTGTTTGGTGGATTGCACGCCCGCCAACGGGACGCCGTTCTCCCTTTACAACGGGGTGCGGGTTTGCTGCAGATATGCCATTCGCTTTTTTGTTCCCCCTGCCCCGCCCCTGATTCCCGGTTCCCCATTGCCGATTTCTATTTGCGCCAGCTCCTGAGGTGCCTCTGAGAGCAACGAAAATAGCGGATCTTTCGCAAGCACAAAATCCGGCTGCGTTTGCTGAGGCAGACGAGCTTTTTCTTTGTTTTCAGATACACCTCCAACTCCCAGCTTTCAATCTATCCTGTGTAAACTGCAACCCCTCACGCGCCATTCTGTGCGGCACTTACCTTATAATATAAGGGGTGCTGCCCTGTGTAAATTTGCAACTGATCTATTTGAAGCAGCTGTGAGCTGTTGCAATTTTGCACAGGGTATTGCCCGCATTCTGTGCCGAACATTCCCGAAACGTGTTGGAAAAACGCACAGGATTGCCTTGTTTCCCTATGCCGCTTACCGTTGGAAAAACACACAGGTTACCCCCGGAACAGTTGCATTTTACACAGGGTATTCCCGCTCCCCTGCCCCGCCGTGACCCGCGTACCTGTTGGAAAACCACACAGGATAGGCCCGTTTCCCGTGTTGCAATTTACACAGGTTTGGCTGTTTTTGGCTTATTTGCAACTTTACGCAGGTTGCTTTCCGCACAGGAAAATGGTGGTGGAATGCACAGGCTGCAGTTGGTTGAACACACAGGTTTGCGTTGTTAAATTACACAGGCTCTACCTATTACTAATATAGAACTAAACATCTAAGCCATAATAACAACCAGAGGTAAGCCGGGAGATGGGGGAGAACGGGAAAAAATTGGTGTTGCCATTCCATCAGGTTACAGAACCCTGAAACGGCAGGGCAGAAAAGCACAATAAAACCCTGTGTAACCTGCACCCGGGCTGCAACCCCCACAGGATATATGGCAAACCACAACGCGGGTGTTGCATTTTGCACAGGGGAATAGCGGTAAAACCCTGTGTAAATTTGCAATTCTTGCGCTGGACAACAGGATGTGCTATAATGTTTAGCATGATGTGCGTGACCACCCGGGATACAGCAACCGATATAGGAGGCCCCTGCTTATGGCGGCAAGTAAACAGAAAAAAGATGATCCGTTTGTCGTTACGTTTGAAGAACGCGGGGACCAGACCATCGTTCGCAAATCCAATGACCTTGTACAGATGACGCGCAACAACCTGACGCTGAGCCAGCAGCGCCTGATGCTGCATATTTTTTCGATGATTAAGCCGGAGGATACGGACCTGCCCTCTTATGAGCTGAGCATTTATGATTTTATCAAGATGACCGGCATGGACCCGCACAGCGGGGCGCTGTACAAGCAGGTGCGCAAAAATATTGAGGAGCTGGCCAACGCGCCCATCCAGTGGATCAAGAATAACGGAACTTCCACGGTGGAAACATTCCGCTGGATCGATAAAGTGCGCATTGATGAGGGCCGCGCGCGCATGACCATCACGCTGGATCCGGTGCTGAAACCGCACCTGGTGCAGCTGAAAACCCTGTATACCACCATGGATGTGACCTACACCATGCTGATGCGGTCCACCTATTCCATTCGCATTTACGAGCTGTGCAAGAGCTACCAGAGCCTGTACCTGAAAAAGAAAGCGGCCGGGGAACCGCTGGTATGGAACCTGAGCATGCTGTATGAACAGCTTTCGTATACGGCCAACCGATGGTCGGATTTCCGCCGCCTGGCACTGGAAAAGGCAAAGGCGGAAATTAACGAAAAGACGGATATTATTTTTAATTACGATGTGTATGAAAAAAAGGGGCAGAAGGTTCTTTCGCTGGTGGTAACGATTGACCCGGTGGATGATGCCGCTGCACAGGCCAACCTGGACAGCATCAACAGCACGGTGCGCAAAAAGAGCAAAAAGAAGGGCCGCCCCACCGTGGCGAATGAGGATTCGCTGCTGGATGATCCCAGCGTGATCACCTTTGATTATGTTTCGGCACCGGAAACAACGATCCCCTATTCCTTTGGACGCCACCGCACCGAGCTGCGGGAGGAAATTGTTGTGAAAGCGCGCATGGATCAGCTGCGCGCGGAGATTACGCCCGAAGAGCTGCACGCGGTGGAAGTGATCATTGATGTGTTGGCAGATGCCTGCTGCACCATCCAGGCAGGCGATGGCGAGCAGGACGGCGGCAACAAAACGGTGTTTGGAAAGATGAATGCCATCATCCTGGATTGCGGCGGGCTGACCAGTTGGCTGGCCGGTGTGGCACCCCGCTATGCACAGGAGATCATTCCCCGGTCGCAGACGATGCGCAGCCCGGCGCGGTACCTGAACAAGGTGCTGCGCGAGGATATGGATAACTACCGCATTTATATTTTCCGCAAGGCAAAGCCGGCAGCCGAACCCAAAGAGGAGCTGCTGGAAGCGGAGTACCATGTGATGGACGAGCCGGTGCAGCAAACGATGCCGGAGCCGGAGCCGCCCAAGGTAGAGCTGATTCCCGAAACGATTGTAAAACGGCAGGATATGCGAAAAGAGTTTGCAAAGTTTGTGGATGATGGATACCTGGAAAAGACGTTGACGAGCGGCCAGCGCGGCGCTTACCACGAAATTTACCGCCACCTGGCAGCGCGGTGCGTGCCATCGCCTTCCAGCCTGCGCAATGGGCTGAAAGATGAAATGCGGCTGCACTACCTGGCCTGCATGAATGAAGTGATTGAGAAGTATGGCAGCCTGACCCCATTGATGGAAGCTATGGCGCATGAACTGGACTTTGATGTGTTCTGGGCAAAGGCCGCCAAGGACCCCAACGTGAATAACCCGATGGGGCTGTTCTACCACATTATTGAAGAACGCGCGCTGAACCCGATCGGCACCATAATGAATGACCAGGCACAACGGCAGAAGGTTGCCGCCAAGGAAAAAGGTGAAAAAGATAAGTGGCACAACGAAAGCTGGATGGATGCTTTTGAGGAAGATATCCCGGATGACAGCGAAGAGTAATTGAGATGAAGCGGAGCGGAAAATCCGGGAACGCTATTATAATAAGGTAAGCAGCGGCTGGCAGATTGCTGGCCGCTGCTTTTTTGCTTTCAGATACACCTTGGGATAATGGGTAAGAATGAAGGTACGTGAGCGGGAATGCCTGGATGAAGTGGAGAAGGATGGGAAGGAAAAGCGGCAGAGAAAATGCGTGAACAGCAACGAAGAGATGCCTGCATAATATTCGTCAAAATATCCGTTGACACGCGCGAAGCATATGATATAATAGAAACTATAACAGCAACGAAGAGATGCCGCACGGCATGGGTGCCCGTTTTTGCAACCCGCGGTTAGATTAAGATACTGGTGTGCGGCACCGCAAAAAGAACCGAACAAAGGCCAAAGATTAACCGACAGCAACGAAGAGATGCCTACACAAAGGCGCTCGCAAGGAGGAAAACAATGGGATATTGTATCTCAGTCTGCATTGAAAAAGGCGGCGTGGGAAAAACCGTTACCGTCTGCAACCTGGCGGCGCTGATGGCGCAGGACGGCAAGCGGGTGCTTGTTGTGGATATGGATGCCCAGGGCAACTGTACCTATACCCTGACGGGCGCCCGTGTAACCGATAATACTTTTGACCGCGCTGGCGTGTATGATATGTTCCGTGCCTATGGCATCAGCGGCACGCAGAACTATATTTCCCGCACGCAGTTTGATAATATTGATATAATTCCGGCAAATGGCAACACCCCAATGGCGGCCAAGCAGCTGCAAATCCTGGAACAGTCCGAAAGCACCAGTATCAATATGTTTTTGGCCATGTGCCTGGCACAGGTTGCCGGCGAATACGACTTTATTTTGATCGATACCCCGCCGTCCCGCGATGTAATGGTGACCAACGCCCTGATGGCCAGCGACTTTGTGCTGATCCCCTGCGTGTGCGATGACTACAGCCGTGACAGTGTGTACCGCACTGTGGCCATGTGCCAGCAGTTGGAGCACGATGAGGGCGAAAAAATTGATGTTTTGGGCATTATTCTGACTATGGTGGAAAAAACTGCCCTGACCGAAGTGATCCGCAATGAACTGCGGGAAAGCCAGCTGGGCAGCAAGCTGTTTGCTGCCGAAATCCGTAAGGGACAGGCTGTAAAGGATAGTACCCGCCTTGGTGCGCCGGTTGTGCTATGTGCACGCAGCAGCAACCCGGCAAAGGATTATGCAAAGGTGTATGCCGAGCTGAAAACGCGCGTTGAACAGGAGGCAGAGTGATGGCAAGCAAACTGGACCGACTGCAGAAGAAAGGCTTTAAAGTAAACGAAGCAGCGTTAAGTAAGATCGCGCGCGGCGACCAGGAGCCGGGCGGTGAATACAGCGAGATCAATATCAATGATATTGAAGAAAACCCGGATAATGCCCTTTACCGTGAGCTGGATACCGAGGAAGATATTGCGCTGCTGGCCGATGATATCCGCCGCGCGGGGCTGCTGCACAACCTGGTTGTGTTCCCTAAGACCGGTGTTGGCGGAAAATATGTGCTGCTTTCCGGCGAGCGCCGCCTGCGTGCGCTGCGCCTGTTGGTGGAGCAGGATAAACGCGAGCAGGAAGAAAAACAGCTGCCCAACCGCATGAGTGAATGGCAGAAAGTGCAGTGCAAAGTGGTGCGCAACTTGACGGAAAACGAAAAAGTTGTGTATATTGACAGCGCAAACCTGCAAGTGCGCGGCGGCATCAGCAATGAACGTGTGATGCGCCAGGCGGCGGCGCGTTTTGTGGAAAACCTGCAAAAAGCACCGTATAACCTGAGCGCAGCGGAAGCGAAAAAAGCGCTGAAAGAGGTCAGCCCGCTGAATTCCCGCACGATTGATAAGGCGCTTTCGATTCAGAATGATCTCAACCCTGATCTGCGCCGCTTGCTGGATGAGGAATTCCTGAACCGAGCCGAGTGCGAAACCTATCTCCGCTTGACCCTGGAAGAACAGGCCCGTGCAGCCGCAGTGTTTTTGAAAATCGCAGCCCTTGACCCGCGCAGCCATGAGCGCCGCGCCATTAAGGACGCATTGACCACCGCCATGTTGGATGTAGCAGTGGAACGCCGCAGCATGCAGGAGCGCGAGAGCGTATTTGCAGCAGCGTTGCAAAATGCACAGGATGCAATCGGTCAGGCCAAGACGCAGGAAAACAAGGCGGCGGCAGTAGATAAGGACCACAACTTTATTTCGGCCAAGCTGCCCACCACGGCCCGCAAACTGCGTAAAATTGCAGCGGCAAAAAATATTGAAGCTAAGATCCGCAGTTATACGGCAGAGGACCGCAAAGCAATGTCGGACCAGATGCAGGAGCTGATTGCGGCAGCGCAGGAGCTGAAAGCACTGATTGATGCTGTGGAATAATCCACGAAAGCAGCAAACAACAAAAATCCATGCAAATAGGAATACAGGAATCCACGATATGAAACAGCGAATTGTCATCCGGCTGCACCTGGCTGTGCGGGCAGTGCTGCAAAGCGAAGCGGACTGGCGCGGCACGCGGCTGGGCACCCTGACATCGGAGCTGATCCATGAACAGGCTGCGAAAGCGCGCCTGTGCGGGGTGCAGAATTACGAGTTGAACCCCGTCAGCAGCCGCTATGTTCCCGTTACAAACGGGACAAAATATAAGCAGACATCTGGCCTGGAGCAGATCTCCATCTATCTGAACGATGAGGATATGCAAACCCTGAAAGAGCTGGCACTGGCCAACGATAGTGTGCGTGTGATCAACGGCAGGCAGGCAATCACCTACCGATATGTTGTTCCCGGAATGCTGCTGAACGACCCGGTGTTTACGGGGCTGACAGAGCAGAACAGCACGGCAGGGTAAGCACTTCAAAATCTTGGGCAATACCGCATAATTCTAAGTGCCGATACGGCGAGCGAGGTGCGGCAGAT
>ERZ1026880.383-NODE-383-length-23207-cov-13.236697_pt1 | contig 23207 bp, 27 predicted proteins | sample MGYA00380170_ERZ1026880 | MGnify/ENA primary metagenome ERZ1026880 (study PRJEB33269, sample SAMEA4719806) | human gut metagenome | biome: human-associated habitat; feature: organic feature; material: feces | place: Cameroon | collected 2013-10 ...
TAAAAATGGCGATTTTCACTGGACACTTTTTGGCGATTTTCACCGGTCCCTAACAATTTATTCATAAACATGACAGATTTATCATTTGTATTGCCTAAAAATATAGTGAAAACATCAACGTTTATGACAAATGATGAAATTGAAATGGTTCATTCTTCGATTCAATCTGTTCATTCTCAGAATAGATTAGAAGAATTGTTGAATCCAAATCTGTATATGGAATTTGATGCTGGAACAAAAGAAGAATGTATTGATACTATGCTTGAAAGAATTCGTCTTTATATTGATCTTCCTGATGATTTTCGTCAAAGAATCATTGAACGAGAACAACTTGGTTCAACAGAGTATAGCAACTATATTGCAATTCCTCATGCGATCAATAATGAAAATGTTCCAGATTTTTTAGCGATTGCACGCTTAAAGAAACCAATTATATGGCAAGAAAAGACAGTTTCTTTAGTTTTTTTGCTAAGTTCATCAAATACAAAAACAGCAGTCTGGTTTTTGCAGAGAATAGGAATCGCTATCCAAAGACCATCTGTCATAAATGCATTGATGGATGCCCATAACTACAAATCATTTATGAATACGTTTCTGTCAATTTAACGAAATGTTGTCGGAATAAAAAAATAAACCGCTTTTTGAGCGGTTTTATTCATGATATAAGACAATGGAACCTGTTTGAAGTGTTTTCTTCATATCTAAGACACGTTGATTGCAAGATCCTCTAAAATAGAGAGAAATATCCCTTTGTTGAAGAATGAAGGGACCATCAACGAGAACATCAATATAAGATAACATTTCATCTGTTGCATTTGTATGTTTTCGTTGTCCTTTTAGAAGATCTTTATCATAGACAAAGCCAGTGAAGCACCAGATATTTTTTAAGGGAAATTTCTGTTTGACAATATGTAGTAGATTGACTAATTCTGCCTGGTTAAATGGTTCAAATGGCTCACCTCCAAGTATTGTCAGACCTTCGATATGAGGATTTTGAAGGAGATTTAAAATGTTTTCCTCAGTATCTTTTGTGTATGGCTGACCATAATGGAAGTCCCAGGTTTCTGGCTGAAAGCAGCCTTTGCATCGATTCGTACAGCCAGAGACAAACAGTGTTACTCTGCAACCTTCACCATTTGCGATGTCATATGATTTAATATCAGCGTAGTACATTGACTACAGAGCTAACTTCAATACTTCAATAAAACGTTCCTTGTCTAGAGGATAGTAATGTCCAACTGGTGATGTGTTATTCTTTGTAGCACGATCAGCCATTTCAGAAAAGTGAGTATCATCGATATTCATTTCTGTTAAAGTTGTTTTGAGATTTAGCTTTTTGTAGAATTGCTGGAGCTTTTCTGCAAGGAGAAGTACCATTTCTTCTTCTGTGTAATTAGAGTAGTCAATATTAAACACTCTATTTGCAAATTGTGCCATCTTCTTAGGATGCTTTGTTGCACAGTATTTAACATATGCAAGCATGACAACTGCCATACCTTCACCATGTGTAATTCCATATTGTGCACTGATTTCATGTTCAACTCTATGAGAAGCCCAGTCATCTTGTCTTCCTGTATTTAATAGATTGTTATGTGCGATAGATGCTAACCATTGAATTTCAGCACGTGCATCATAATCATCTGGATGATTCATGATTCTTTCACCATTTAACATAACTGCTTTAACAGCACCTTCAATAAGGTAATCTGTTGTATCGACATGTTCTGTATTTGTCCAGTAACGTTCTAGAAGGTGACTTAAGATATCAGAGATGCCACATGCAGATTGGTATGCTGGAAGTGTTCTTGTGTAATGTGGATTCATTACAGCGAATTTTGGAATAATCAATTCACTTTCATATCCAAGTTTACTTAAACCATTGGATATGATAGCTGCATTTGAAGTTTCTGATCCAGATGCTGGAATTGTAGAAATAACGCCAATTGGAAGAACATTTTCACTTTCTGCCTTTCCTTCAAAGAAATCCCAGACATCACCTGAATAATGCATGCCTAGTGCAACTGCTTTTGCTGTATCAACAGATGATCCACCTCCAACAGCAAGGATGAAATCTGTGTGATTTGCTCTTCCTGTTTCGATGAGTTCTCTAACGAGTTCAACTTTTGGATTTGGAACAACGTTTCCATTGGAAACAAATGTGACTCCTTGTTCTTTACAAATTTTTTCAACTTCCTGGTAAATACCTAATGTTTTTACAAATTCACCACTATATACCATAAGAAGAGATTGTACATGATATTGTTTTAATCTCTCTGCAATTCTCTCATATGGTTTTTCACCAAAAATGATTCTAGCAGGATTCACGTATTCAAAATCAATCATTACTTTTGCTCCTCTTTTGGCTGTCCATATGTTCCGAATTTCTTTAGAACATGCATCATTTCATCATCATCAATGATATTTGGCTTGCCAATACACATTGCTCGCCATTGAATTTCAGCAATCCATTCGCATTCCCTAGCAAGTGTGTATGCTGAATTTAAATCTGTTCCACATGTTGAAAGACCATGGTTTGCCATTAAGCATGCATAGCTTGAGCCAATGGAATCAGCTACCGCATCTGCAAGTTCTTGTGTTGCGAATGTTTTGTATGGTGCAACTGGTACAGAAGGTGTACCTGCATCAGCTAAGATGTAGTTAACTGCCTTGATTGGCATGGCTAGAGTAGATAAAACAATGCAGAATGTGGAATGTGTATGCACAACAGAAGTGATTTCTGGTTTCTTATTATATAAAGCAATATGAAGATTGTGTTCAGAGGATGGTTTACGTGTACCTTCAACAATTTCTCCATTGAGTTTCATAATGACAATGTCTTCTGGCTTTGTTTCAAAATAATCAATTCCAGAAGGGCTGATTGCCATCAATCCTGTTTCTCTATCAAGAATACTGATATTTCCACCAGTTCCACTTGTTAGATGGTCATTTACCATCTTCTTTCCATATTCAACAATAAGATTTCTTTCTTTTTCCATTAACATAATTTATTCCCTCAATCAAAATAGTGGTGTACTTCTTCAGGTGTATAGATACCTTTATCAGTAACAATGCCAGTAACATATTCTGGAACTGTTACGTCGAAGGCAGGATAGTAGCCCTTTACGCCATCCATAGTAATCTGTGTACCCATGGATTCCTTAACAAGCTGTGCATCTCTTTCTTCAATCACTACAGAACTCATATCAGGATGTGCCTGATCTGGTGTACCAGTTACATAGTATGGAATGCCTAACATATGTGCGCATAGTGCAATTTGTGATGTACCAACTTTATTTACAACATGACCATCCATTGTGATGACATCAGATGCAGAGGTGAATACATCGATATGCTTTGTCTTCATTGTGTAGAATGGCATGTTATCGCAGATAACAGTAACATCAAATCCCATATCACATGCAACGCTTGCGGTAAGTCTGGCACCCTGGAAATATGGACGTGTTTCAGCACAGTATACTTTGACATTCTTTCCAGAACGTTTGCATTCTCTCAGCATTGTTCCTACAACTGTACCAGCGAAGCATTGTGTAAGAATTGTACCGTTATCAGGGATAACATCTGCCATGTTCTTTCCGATGATTGTGTATTTTGCATAGTTGTTATTTACATAGTTATAAGCAAATTCAAAAGCAGTATCTACAAGTTCTTCTAAAGAACCGCCATTGTTGAATTTTTCAATGATCTGATCAGCAGAACCGTTTACAATTCTTTCCATCTGTGCAGATGTTGTTGGTCTAGCATGAGATAAAGTATATGCAGCTTTTCTAATATATTCTGGAATATCGGATGCTTTTTGATCCTTAGCTTCATAAGCAGCGAGAACCATACCCATTGCAGCAGCAGTATATGGACCTTCAGATTGTGTGACCATATCTGCAATTGCCTTTGCAACTTCTTCATGATGCTTGCAGATAACAAACTCAGTGCGTACTGGATAAATACGACGATCCAGAATACGAACTTCTCCGTTTTCATACCAGGCAACATTTTCGAATCTCAGCATGAATGCGAGATCAACATCATTTCTTTTCGTAAGATCAATCATTATTAAATCCTCCTTGTCTTTATGAAAAGTAGTATTTTTTCTGGCTCTAAAATTAGCCATAGAAAACCAGTAATAAATCCAATAACGTCATAGAATACATATGGAATGACGCTGATTGGTGTAATGGATGATAATCCACTGACAGCCATCAAATGACCAGCGTATGGAACGACACCATTCGTAATCGTTGAAAAATATCCAAGAATGGTTGCTGCCTTTGTTTTTGAAAAATCTTGTTCTTCACAGATTTTTGATGCAATTGGTCCACAAGTAATAATTGCCATTGTGTTATTTGCGGTAACAATATCAAGAAGGATTGTTGTAAAAGCAATGGATAAAGCAGATCGTATGCTACTGCTAGATGTAGATGAAATCTTGTTGCATATCCATTCAATTCCTCCGTTATCCTGTGCTAGTCCAATCAAGCCTCCAGCAACCACCGCAATTAAAGCCATTTCTTCAAGATTCATTACACCTGCATGAATGGCTGCTAAGAATTCTGCAATTTTAAATAGTTTTTCAATCAATCCAATTAGAAATGAAAGACAAGTTCCAATTGCGAGAACTGGGATAACACTAATGCCTTTGATGGAAAGAACAATGACAGTAATAATAGGAATCAGATTTATCATAGGAATATTTGCTGATTGAGAAACTGTACATTGTACAGGAATACAACATAAGATGATGAATGTGATTATCGCTGGTGCAAGAAACATGCAGATACTTTCTTTGAATTTCATTTTGATCGTAGTTCCTGTAACTGCGGCTGCAGCTACAGAAGTATCAGAAATGAAAGACAGGTTATCCCCAGCGATGACTCCACTGACAACAACCCCGCAGGCAAGTGGAGCACTGACATCTGAGTGAGAAACAATACTGAGTGCGACAGGCATTAATGCTGTTGCGGCTCCCATAGAGGATCCCATAGAGAAACTTAGAACAAGTCCGATAATAAACATTCCTGGAAGTAGAAGATTTCCGGGAAGATATTTCATGCTGTTGAGTGCAATCAAATCTGATCCGTGAATTGCAGAAATTGAAGCTGAGAATGCACCAGACAATAGATAAATCGTTACCATCATCATAATGGTTGGATGACCCGCACCTTTGCAGAAAGAATTGATTGTTTCATTTTTCTTGTCTTTGGGTGTGATGGCAAGAAACATTAGAAAGGCAATCATCATCGCAATTAACAGAGGCATAATAGAGAAATCTTTATAGATGAGTCCACTTAGAAAATAAATAATCAGGAAAATCACCAGTGGTACTAGCCCTAAGGGTGATGACTTGGTATTTTTGTTGTTCATTTTATAACCCCTCATTCATAATCTCTCACATTCGGTCATAAGTCAACATAAATATTTTGGTTAAATGTTGTATTTTGACTGATTTTGGCAAAAATGAGATTATGTTATATAAAAACAATAAAATTCAATTACAATATATGAAAAGAGGATATAAAAATGTTGAAAGTTGATAGACAAAATCTAATAGAACATGAATTGACAATGAAAGGCAGTATCACGATTTCAGAATGTGTTGAATTATTAGGTGTTAGTGAAGAGACAGTGAGAAGAGATTTTAGAGAAATGGAAGAAGCTGGAAGATTGACACGTATCTATGGTGGTGCATATATTCCAGAATCTGATGACAAGAATGTCCCATTACATCTAAGAGAAGTATTGTTTTTAGAAGAAAAAGAGAAAATAGCACAATATGTGATTGAACATTTTGTAAAGGAAAATGATTCTATTATGATTGATTCAAGTTCTACATGTTATCAGCTGGCTAAAAAAATAATTGATAGTGGAATGAATGTGACAATTATTACAAATTCATTGAAAATCATGGAATTATTTGATAAACAACAACCGAATGCAAGATTAATAGGTATCGGAGGCAAATTTAGAAGTAAATCCTGTTCTTTTGTTGGAGATACTGCAGTGAAAGAGATTGAATCTTATCTGGTTGATAAATGTTTTATTAGTACATCTGCTTTAGATCCAGTACATGGATTGATTGACAGCAGCTCACAAGAATGTCAGGTTCATAAAAAAATACTTGAACATTCCAAATATCATTATGTACTTGCAGATCATACAAAGTTTTCTGCTCGTGCGGACTACATCGTATCTGAATTAAAAAATTTAAATTCTGTTATTACGGATAGTAAGAATGACCCAATGTGGGATCGTATTTTTGAAGAATTAAATGTTGATTTCATGTATTGATATTGAATGAAATTTATGTATACACTGGGTATGAAATATATCCAGTTTTTATATAATAGAAATTTGTGTGGCTTTATTTTTTTATTAGGATATAATACTTAGGTCCTTCATATCGTATAAGTATTCGAATTGGCGATACGTCTCTACGGGATGCCTTAACATCTCTGCTACGATCTTGATTTTATTTTGTTTTCTACGATTTGAAGGTCTTATTGTAGAAAACATTTTTTATTTGTGCGGTATGGGAAAGTTGTATAGGCAAGAAGAATAATGAAAACTTGCATGAATTAGCAAGAACGACACAAACGGTCAAAAAATGATTGTTTTGCGTTGACTTTTGACTGACTATACAATATATTGAGTGCAGAAGAGTTAAACGCTTACAACACAAAGGAAAAAAAAATGAAAAAACTCGCAAAAGCAGCTTTAGCTGTAACAATGGCAGCATCTCTCGTTGGATGCTCATCATCCAAAGACAGTGGCTCAAAGGGTACAAGTGCAACAGAAACAAAGAAAATTGCATTAGTAACAAATAAGGTTGGAACAAACGCCTTCCTTACACAGATGATTGATGGTTTAAAGAAGAGTGCAGAAGATCATGGATTTGATGCATCTAATGTTGAATGTTCTGATACATCTGAATTTAGTGAAAACATTCGTGCATATGCTGAAGAAGGCTATGATCTGATTATTGGTGGTGGTTGGGAATCTTCTGACCCAATGATGCAGATCTGTGAAGAATTCCCTGATACAGATTTTGCTTTAATTGATACTGAAGTTGACAGTGATCGTATTAAATGTATTTCTTACAATGAACAGGAAGGTGCATATTTGATTGGTGCACTTGCAGCATTGACAGTTGATGGTGATGGTCATGTATATGGTGGTGTTCATGTAAATGAAGGTCCTGGTTCATGGAAATATCGTTATGGATTTATGGAAGGTGTTCTTTCTCAGGATCCAGAAGCAACATTCGTATTTAACTATGTAGGTTCTTATAATGACCCTGCTAAGGCTAAGACATTGGCTGAACAGGAATTTGCACAGGGTGCTAAGTTCATCAACGCAGCAGCAGCTGGTGGAGATGCTGGTGTATTTGAAGCAGCACAGGCTAAGAAATTCTATACATCTGGACAGGATACAGATAAGACAGATCCAAGCAATCCATGGGTAGTATCATCTCAAATTAAAGATACATATAATACAGTGATTCAGATTATTGATGATTACTACAATGGTTGGAACACAGATAATGAAGTTTGGGGCATCAATGAAAATGCAATTGGTGCAGTACATGTAAACTATGAAAGCAAAAACCCTCGTTCTGATAGATTGAGTGATGAAGATATTGCTACACTAAAGCAAATTGTAGAAGACATTCGTGATGGAAAGATCGACCTCAAGAATATTCCAGACGAAGATACATACAACGCTTCTAAGAAGTAAGAAACACATAATGTGATTATTCCCGTGAAAGAGCCGGAAGGCTCTTTTATAGGATATAGAGAAAGGATAGATTATGGAAAAAGAACCAATTCTTGAAATGAGGAACATTACCAAGATGTATGGAACTTTAAAAGCTAATGATAATGTTTCTTTAAAGCTTCATAAAGGTGAAATACTTGCGGTAATTGGTGAAAATGGTGCAGGAAAGTCTACTTTGATGAAAATTCTGTATGGGCTTGAGCAGGCAACGGAAGGTGAAATCTATCTTCATGGTGAAAAAGTGAATATTAAATCTGCTCACGAAGCTATGCAGCATCATATTGGAATGGTTCAGCAGCATTTTATGTTATTGAATTCTCGTACAGTTGCGGAAAATATTGTTTATGGTGGAGAACCAAGAAAAAATCGAATTTTCTTTGATCGAAAAGAAGCATTGAAAAAGACACAGGAACTCTGTGATAAATATGGTTTAGCTGTAGACCCATCTAAAACAATTGATGAAATTCCAATTGGTCTTCAACAGCGAGTTGAAATTTTAAAGGTTCTTTATCAGAATGCAGATATTATCATTTTTGATGAACCTACTGCTGTTCTTACTCCTCAGGAAATTGATGAGTTATTAAAAACAATGAAGAAGCTTTCTGAGATGGGAAAATCTTTAATTATCATTACACATAAATTGAATGAAGTTGAAACAGTTGCAGATCATGTACTTGTTATGCGTGCTGGTAAGTATATTAATGATATGGATATTCAAGATACATCCATTGAAGAAATGTCTTATTTAATGGTGGGTAGACATCTAGAAAATAGCGTTATTGAAGAAATGAAACCTGGTAATTGTATTTTGAATGTTGAAAATGCAGTTTTACATGGTGAAGGAAGTAAAAATATTCTAGATGGTTTGTCTATGCATGTGGATCAGAATGAAATCGTTGGTATTGCAGGTGTTTCTGGAAATGGTCAATCAGAATTGATTCGCTGTATTACTGGCTTATTGCATATTGATGATGGAAAGATAACATTGTCTGGAAAAGATATTTCTAAAGAAACTGTGAATGAAATTCGTTCAGACGGTATTGCTTGTATTCCTGAAGATAGATATCTATGGGGATGTGCAAAAGAAGCTGACATGGTTGAAACTTCTCTGATGGCGCATCAATATAAAGCAAAATTGTCTAAAAATGGCTTGTTGAATAATCAGGCAGCAAAAGAATTTGCACAAAGATTAATAACTGACTATAACGTGAAGGCTGAAAGCTTATCACAAAAAGCTGGTCAATTATCAGGTGGTAATATTCAGAAATTGATTGTTGCTAGAGAAATTGAACAACATTCTCCATTATTAATTGCGGCAGAACCTACAAGAGGTGTAGATATTGGGGCAATGGAATATATTCATAATCATTTAATTTCGAAAAGAAATAATGGTGAAGGTGTATTGTTGATTTCTTCTGAGTTGTCTGAAATTTTGAAACTTTCTGATCGTATTTATGTAATTTACGAGGGAAAAATTGTTGGTGAATTTACTCGCAGCAATGTTTCTGAAAAAAAACTTGGAATCTTAATGATGGGAGGTACATTGCATGAAGAAGCTTGATTTTAAATCTTTGTTATGCAAGGCATGGTTCAACATAAAAGGACCATTGGTTGCAACTTTCTTCGGTCTCCTTGTTGGTGCTATTGTTATTTTGATTTGTGGTGAAAATCCAATCATTGTATATGCATCAATGTTCCAAAAAGCATTTATTAAACCTTACTATTTAGCAGAAACGTTAACTCGTTCAACACCTGTAATAATTTGTGCACTTGCTACGGCAATGTCTTGGCGTGCTGGATATATCAATATTGGAGTTGAGGGACAGATGGTTACAGGAACAATTGTAGCTGCAATTGTTGCTTTAACAATGCCTGGTCCAGCAATTCTTGTAATGATCGTTGCCTGGCTTGCAGGTATGGCTGCAGGTGCTTTGTATGCATTGATTCCAGCTGTCATTCAAAGAAAGTTTGGTGCAAGCTTAATTATTATTTCTTTGATGTTGAACTACGTTGCCAATAACATTACTTCATATCTTGTCACATATCCTTTAAAAGATACAGCTGGTGATGCAATGGCTATTCAAACTCCTTCATTTAGAGAAGGTATCAAGTTAATGCGATTCTTTAAAGGAAATACATTGAATTTTGGCTTTATTATCGCAATTATCTTGACTGTGTTCATGATTTTCTATGAAAAGAAGACAGTTCTTGGATACGAATCCAAAATGACAGGCTATAACCCTCATTTTGCAAAGTATGGTGGCGTGAAAGAAAAGAAAGTAATGATGATCACAATGGCATTGTCTGGTGCGATTGGAGCAATTGCTGGATGTACATATTCATTTGGCGTTTCTGGTAGATTTATTGATGGAATGTTGACTTCAACAAACTTTGCATGGACTGGCTTGATGGCAGCGCTGATTGCTGATTTGAATCCAATAGGAATTTTTATCTCCTCTGTATTCTTAAGTGGATTACAAATCGGTGGAGCAACATTACAGAGATCTATGTCTATTCCAAGTGAAATCGCAACAATTATTCAATGTTGTATTACACTCTTTGTTTCAATAAAAATCGTTATTAACTTTAAGCATAAAAAGAAACATAGTGAAGGAAAGGGCGGTGTAGAAGCATGAATGTCGAATACATAGCAATGGTTATCCATTCCATTATTCAATCAACCTCTCCAATTCTACTTGTAGCTTTAGGAAGTGCAGTTTGTTCTCAGGTAGGTATCTTTAATATCGCTCTAGAAGCACAGATGTTAATTGGATGTTTTACATCAATTGCGGTGAATTACTTTACGGGAAGTGTATTGTTATCTATTATTGGTGGTATTGTAGCTGGAATGCTTGTTGGCGCTGTTGTAGCGCTGCTTCAGGTGAAATATAAAGCTGCAGATATGGTTGTTGGTACAGCACTGAATATTTTGATTGGTGGTTTAACGAGTTTCATGCTTTATAAAATATTCAATTTACGTGGAACTTTAAAAGATGATCGTCTTGTTCCTATGATTCGTGTAAATATACCTGGTATTGAAAAAGTGCCATTTTTAGGAACAGTATTTAGTGGTTTAACGATTTTGGATTATCTTTGTTTTGTTATCGCAATTATTATTTATATCTGGCTTTACAAGACAGTGAATGGATATCATTGTCAGGCAGTAGGTATCAATAAAGAAGCAGCAGAATCTTTAGGTACAAAAGGCACTTCTTTACAGATGAAAATGGTTATTTTCTCTGGTGCTTTATGTGGACTTGGTGGTGTTTGTCTTGCGATGGGAAACGTTACATTATTTACTGAAAATATGACGAGTGGTCGTGGTTTTATGGCAATGGCTGCAGCTTCTATGGGAATGAATCACCCAATTACAGTGATATTTACAAGTTTATTCTTTGGTGCATGTCAAGGATTGGGTATTGTATTACAGTCAGTTGTAAAGAGTCAATTAACAAATGCTATTCCATATATTGGAACAATTATTGCGATGGTAATTTCATCTGCTAGAAAAAATAAGAAAGTGAGAAAAGAAAACGTATGAAATACGATAAAGAATACTGTGGAAAAGCAGCAGATTATTTAAAGAAACTTGTTCCTTATATACCTGAAATTGGTATTGTATTAGGTTCAGGACTTGGACCATTATCAGCTTCTATTGAAGATCCAATTGAAGTTCCATATACATCCATTCCTAATTTCTTGACTTCAACAGTATCATCTCATGCTGGAAAAATGATTTTTGGTAAGATTGGCGGAAAACATGTAATGTGTATGTCTGGAAGATTCCATTATTATGAAGGTTATGATTTTGAACAATTGGTTCTGCCAGTTAGAGTAATGAAATTGATGGGTGTTAAAACATTAATTCTTACAAATGCTGCTGGTGGTGCAAATCCGTCTTATAAGCCTGGAGATATCATGGTAATCAAAGATCACATCAAGATGAATGGTGCTTCTCCTTTAAGAGGTCCTAACTGTGAAGATTTTGGACCAAGATTCTTTGATGTCAGTGACATGTATACAAAGTCTTTAAGAGAAATGGCGTTAGATCTTGCAAAGGACAGCAAGCTTACTTTCCATGAAGGTGTATATTTCTATATGCCTGGTCCACAGTTTGAAACACCTGCAGAAATTCATGCAGTACAGGTACTGGGTGGTGATTCTGTTGGTATGTCTACAGTTACAGAAGCTTTAACTGCAGCGCATTGCTCAATGAAACTGTTAGGTTTCTCAGTGATTTCTAATATGGCTGCTGGTGTAAAGAATGAAGCATTAACAACGGAAGAAGTTGATGACGTTACACAGGCAATTGCTGAAGATTTCTCAGCTTATATTGCTTCTGTTGTAGAACATATGAATTAATCAAGTTAATGTATGAAGATCGTATGTGATGTACGATCTTTTAGTTTTCATAATTGGGAAAATATATAAAAAAAAGAATGCTAAAAAAGAAGATCAAGCAGAAGAAGTCAGTTATACTTCCTGTTTGATCTTTTTATTCCTCTCGATATCCAATCATGATTTGCTTGAATAGTTCTTGCGTAGATGGTGGGGTATAAGTTATTGCATTTGCTCCAGCTTCAATCACTTCCTGGACTGTTTCGTTTGTTTTGCCACCTGTTGCAATGATTGGTACATTTGGATAAGAAGCACGTATTTTCTTAACAACATCAGGTGTTTTTGTTCCACAGGCAACGTTTAAAATGGATGCACCAGCATCTAAGCGTGCACGAATATCAATATCTTCTTTTGTGATTGTGATAATGACTGGAATATCGACAGCTTTAGAAACGGTAAGTAAATTTAAATCGGAAATAGGTGCATTTAAAACAATCTCCATTGCACCCTGCCATTCAACATCTTTTGCTAAGGATACGGTGCGAAGTCCTTTTGTGGTACCTCCACCACCACAGAATACAAGAATATAGGATGCTTTAATGATGGCATCACTGATAGATTGTTATGGTGTAAATGGATATACCGCAAATACTGCATCTGCATCACAATTGCGAATGATTGCTAAGTCTGTTGTGAAAACAAAACTTCTAATTTTACGGCCATTGATGATAATGCCGCTTGCCAGGGTTACTGCTGTTGTCAGTCGTAATATATTTTTACGTAATTTTCCTCCAATTTTAGGGATTGCATTGATATCTGTCATATGCATGATCTCTTATGAATATGTACTTTCTATATAAATATTACCATGCATATTTTTTGAAGATAGTGGTGCATAGACAGGTTTGTGTTTTTGTCAAAAGAAAACCTGTCATATAAAACAGGTTTTGCTAGAAAATAACTTCGAAGATTGTACCACCAGAAGGATTATCTTTGACTTGAATGCTGCCATCATGTACTCTGACGATTTCATGTACGAGTGCTAGACCAAGTCCAACACCACCTAGTTCTCTGCTTCTTGATTTATCTAGGCGAAAGAATGGTTCAAATACTCTTTCTTTTAAGTCTTCTGGAATACCATTTCCTGTATCTGCGACAGTTAAATAAATGTGTTTGTCTTTTGTAAATGCTTTAACAGTTACAGAACCATTGATGCAATTGTATTTGATTGCATTTTCTACTAAGTTATAGACAAGTCGATAGATGAGAATATCACTGCCACATAATGTGACAGCATTACATTCATTGATGAGTGTAATGTTTTTTTCTTGTGCGAGTGGTTCTAGATCAACAAGTACTTCTTCAATTAGGTCATCCAATGCAATAGTTTCATCTCGAGCAATGGTTTGCAGCTCACTCATATCTAGCAGTGTTTTTACCATTTTTGTGAGACGTTCGTTTTGTTCTGTAACCATCTGTATTGTTTGATTTGTGGAAGCATCATTGTCTGGATGCTTTGTAGAATGATAGGAATCTAGCTGAACCTGCATTAAAGCAAGGGGTGTGCGTAGTTCGTGTGCAGCATTGGCTGTGAATTGTCTTTGTACTTCAAAGGCTTCAGACAGTCGATCTAGCATCTTATTATAGGATACACTGAGTTGATTGAGTTCTTTGACTTTGTTTTCTTCAATTCTAGAGTCTGATAGATTCTGTGCCTGGACTTGTTCAATCTTCTTTGAAAAATCTGAAAGTGGCTGAAGTGCTCTTCCACTGATGAAATATGTAACAATACCACCAAATAGTGATAATGCTGTTGAAAATAGTAAACTCTTATTTCTATAGTCTGTTTTATTGTTGTTTACCTGAATAGAAAAGTTGTTTGCAAAATCATCCCATACTTCATCTGGAATGCTGATGTAAAGATTGTTTGAGTTTTTATCTGTACTGCCTTCTACTGTATTCTGCAGATCATCCATGTAGTAAACTCCATTTTGATAAATGAACATTGTAAGACATCCACAAATCAATGCGATAAATACAGTTGTTATGATAGTTAGTCTCCATTGTAGGGATAGTTTTTTCATTGTTTTTTCTCCACGATTGTATAACCTTCACCAATCTTATTGATAATTGGATCATAGCCAAGAATTACTTTTAGTTTTTTTCTAAGAGAGGATACATGCACTCGGATGGAACCACTGAAACTATCTGCTGATGCATCCCATACATGTTCAATGAGTTCTTCTTGACTGACGGGTCTACCTTGATTGAGAAGCAGGTATTCTAAAATGCCATTTTCTTTTCTTGTTAAGGAAACAAATTGTTCTTTTGCATATGCTTCACGTTTTTTTGTATTGAATTTAATTTCACCACAATGCAGGCACACATCTTTTTGAACAAACTTTCGTCTTGTCAGACTGCGAATGCGTGCTTCTAGCTCCTGTAGATGAAATGGTTTTTCCAGGTAGTCATTGGCACCAGCATCTAAGCCTTCCACTTTATCCGCAATCTGACTTCTTGCGGATAAAATCAGAACTTTTGTTTCTTCATTTGTTTCTCTAAGTTCTCTTAAAATATCCATGCCATCTTTTCCAGGTAGATTTAGATCCAGTACAATCAAATCATAATCTTCTGAAAAGATGTAATCCAATGCTTCATTGCTATCGTAACAGGTATCTACTTCATATCCTGAGCGATACAGACTTTTCGCTACTGTATCGCATAATTCTTTTTCATCTTCAACAATTAATAATCTCAAAATATTTTCTCCTTCAGCTTAACAGAAATTTTACACCTTCTAGTGTATAACATAATAGGTCGATGAAAAGTGAAAGGAGCATGAATATCTTGAAAAGTAAGAAAACAATACAAATTGTATTATTGATTACAGGTGTAATGATGATTACATATGGGGTTTTTAGAGGTGAAGTTGATGTTGTGCTGAATAAAGCAATTAAAATATGTCTGGAGTGTGTTGGAATTGGATAAGAAAAATACAATGATATCAAAAAAAATAGCGCAGTTCCGTGGATGGATACAGGGAATCGCAACATTATTGACAAATATTCATCTTCCTAATTTTTTCAAAGGGAAAATATATCAGGGGAATGGAAAGAAGATATGTGTTCCTGGATTGAACTGTTACTCATGTCCTGCAGCAAGTGGTGCATGTCCAATTGGGGCGTTTCAAGCAGTTGTCGGGTCCTCCCATTTCAAATTTGCATACTACATTACTGGATTCTTTATTCTTCTTGGTGTAACGCTTGGTAGATTTATCTGTGGATTTCTTTGCCCATTTGGATGGTTTCAGGATTTACTGCACAAGATTCCAACAAAGAAATTTTCTACAGAAAAACTTAAGGCATTGCGGTATCTCAAATATGTTATTCTTGTAGTGTTTGTGATTCTTCTTCCAATGTTGATGACAAACTCTATTGGAATGGGAAATCCATTCTTCTGTAAATATATTTGTCCACAAGGTGTATTGGAAGGTGCAATTCCTTTATCACTTGGAAATGCGGCAATTCGCTCTGCACTTGGAAAATTATTTACATTTAAGAGCGTGATTCTTGTGAGTGTGATTGTGTTGAGTATTCTATTCTATCGTCCATTCTGTAAGTGGATCTGTCCACTTGGGGCAATTTATTCTTTATTTAATAAAGTGTCATTGCTTAACATTCAGGTTGAACATGATAAGTGTGTTGGATGTCAGCAGTGTACAAAAGCATGTAAGATGGATGTGAATGTATTGAAAACACCAAATCATCCGGAATGTATTCGATGTGGGGCATGTATGAAAGTGTGTCCGAAAAATGCAATCCATTATCAATTTATGGGAAAAGATGTATCAAAAGATAAAAAATAAGTTAAAGGAGAAATAAAACATGAATTTATCAAAAAACATTTTTAAAATCGTTACTTTAAGTGCAGTATTAGCACTTACAGCTTGTTCCACAAAAACAAACAGTACTGCTAATAATACACAGTCATCATCATCTACTTCAGAAACAACAAATGAAATGGATCCTGCATTGAATGATCTTTATCAAGAGGAAAATCAGTTGTTTGCGGATCATAAAGATGCATGGGATAAGGCATTTAAGATGATGAACAAGGGAAATGCAGATCCTAATGCAGATTATGCTGAATATTTAGCATCTGCAGTTGAAGGAAATAAAGATGAATTTACAGAAGAAGAATATAAAACATTAACGGAAGATCTTGAAAAGATTCGTGAAATTGAAAAGAAGATTGCTGAACTTGAAAGCAAGCAGAGTACATCTGCATCTAGTGAAGAAAGCTCTAGTGAAAGTTCATTTGCAGATTTATCCGGTGTAGATTTTGATGGTAATAAAGTGGATGAGAGTCTTTTCTCTAAAAATGCAGTAACAGTTTTGAATTTCTGGTTTACTGGATGCAAGCCTTGTGTTGAAGAACTTCCAAAGTTGAATGAACTGAATGAAGCAATCAAGGCAAAGGGTGGAGAAGTTGTTGGTATCAATACAGATACATTTAATGGAAGTGACTCTGCCATCAAAGATGCTAAGAAAGTTTTAGAACAGCAGGGTGCAAAATATCGTAATCTTTCAATTGATTCTTCTTGTGATGTTGGCCAGTATGCATCTAATATCATGGCATTTCCTACAACAATTCTTGTAGATAGAAATGGCAAGATTATTGGTGATCCATTACTTGGTGGTGTTGATAACCAGGAAAACTATGATGCTTTAATGAAGCAGATTGAATCTGTGATTGCTTCAGACAGTGCAACAAAGTAAATGATAGAACGCAGTGGAAACATTGCGTTTTTATTAGTTTTGTGACATTATTTGAATACAGAGATAGATTGATAAATCAGAATTTAGTGAGGTAAAGATATATGCTTCATTTAGAAAAAGTAAATGGTAATAATGTCTGGGATATCCTGAAACTGACAGTATCGGAATCGCAGAAGAACTTCGTTGCCGCCAATGAGATCAGCATCATTGAAGCGTATACTGCAATTACGGGAAACGGTCATGCATTCCCGTTTGGTATATATGATGAGGATAAGCCTGTAGGCTTCCTGATGATCGGTTTTGATGTTGATGATTATTGGACGGATGCACCTGAAATTGCAAAGGGAAACTATAATCTGTGGCGTCTTATGGTCGATAAGGCATATCAAAACAGAGGGTACGGAAAAGAAGCGGTTAGCCTTGCATTAGAGTTCATAAAATCTATGCCTTGTGGAGAAGCGGAATACTGTTGGCTATCATATGAACCTGATAATGCAGTTGCCCGTCAGATGTATCGCTCTTTCGGTTTCGAAGAAACCGGTGAAATGGATGGCGAAGAACTGATCGCTGTTCTGAGACTGTAATTAACAACTTCCTGTTTATCGCACTGTTTATAAAATATAATCCGTTAACTTTCTAATCCTAGAAGAAAGCTGACGGATTTTGCAGCAGACAGGATACAAGCTGAATACGCATTGAAAATAAGTCTTAATTGTTAGAATAATGATGAATGAATTATTTCTTGGGAAATATTTGAATGATGAAAATCATGATAATGAAAGGCTTTTGGAGACATTAGAATATGTGTTGTCTGAGCTTATGCATAGAATATTTATAAAAACATCAGTAAAAAGGAGTAGAACATGAAAAAGACAATGATTAAAAAAATATTTCTCTGTCTTTTAATTGTAGTCTTGTTACTTTCTACTCTTTTATGTTTGCGTTATCAACATACATCTTCTAAAAGATTGCCTGAGAAATGGAAGGGAGATGTCATTGCACAATATCATAGCTCATTGGATAAAGATGGTGATGGAATAGATGATCAAGTGGATATCTTAGAAGGTGCAATTGCATATGTAAATACACATCCAAAGTATAAGAGTGCATATTATGCTGGTGGATATCCCAATGATGGATATGGTGTCTGTACAGATGTTGTTGCGTATGCATTGAAAGCTGCTGGATATGATTTAATGGAACTTGTATCAGCTGATATTGCCATGCATGCGGACATGTATGATATTGAAGTTGCTGATAAGAATATTGATTTTAGAAGAGTGAAGAATCTGTATGTATTTTTTAATCTGAATGCAGAATGTTTAACGACAGATATAAAAGATAGTAAATCCTGGCAAGGTGGAGATATTGTGATTTTTAATAATCATATCGCTATCGTATCAGATCGAAGAAATCAGCATGGTGTTCCATATGTGATTCATCATGCCAATCCTTTTCAAAAAACATATGAAGAAGATATTTTAGAAAAGCATGATGATATTAGAGGACATTATCGGTGGAATAAGGGATAATAGATGATAGAGAAATGAGGAAAAATATAATGAAATCTTTAATCTATATTGATGCATGCATGCGTGGAAAGGAGTCTCGAACACGTAGGATTGCAGAACCAATCATTGATAAGCTTTCGGAAAGATATGAAATTATCAAATATGATTTGAATCAGCTTCCTTTAACAATTGTAAAGGAAGATTTGATTCAAAAAAGAACACATGGTGATTATGATTCTGTGTCACTATTATGGGCAGAAACAATTCGTGATGCAGATAGAATTGTGATTGCAGCACCATTCTGGGATATGTCATATCCAGCAGCTTTAAAGAACTTCTTAGAGCTTTGTTCCATATTTGATGTTACTTTTAAAAGCAATGACAAAACATGCTATGGTAATTGTCATGCTGAGAAGCTTTTGTACATTACAACGCGTGGAATGGATATCGCAACTGGCGATCCTTTAGAACAGGCAACCCCACATTTAAAAGCATTGAGCTGGCTATGGGGCATTGGTCCAATGGATGTGATTGCGGCACAGAATATGGACTATGTTTCTTTAGATGAGATTGAAGAAAAAGTTCAGAATGCCATCAGAGAAGGTCTAGAATTAGTGAAAGAGTGGTAGAAAGCTGCGATAAATCTATCTTATAATAATGATAAAGATATTTCTTAAATGAAAATGATGAGGAAAGATAATAATGAAAGTTTTTGTAGCGCATTTTAATGCAGAATGTAATGAACACATTAGTCATATTGTGAATCGAGATGACTTCCATTTTCTGTATGGAGATGATTGTGTAAAAGCAATGAAGGTAGAAGATATTTTCAACAAGAATGGTATTGAAGTAATTCCTTCTATATATGCAAATACTTCTCCAAATGGAATGATTGGTAAAGAAACATTTGATTATATTTGTGAATGTATATTACATCCATTAAAAGAACATTTATCTGAAATCGATGGTATTTATTTACAGTTTCATGGAGCCAGTGGTGTAGATGGATTGGATTGTATTTCTGGTGAACATTACTTAGTAAAAGAAATTCGTAAAATTGTTGGGAAATACATGCCAATTGCAATGGTAATGGATCCACATGGCAATCTGACAGAAGAATTATCAAATCAATTGAATATTGTAAGATGTTTCCGTGAATCACCTCATTTTGATACGGTTGAAACAAGAAGAAAAGTGGCAGAACTGTTATGTGATTTGATGCTGCATCGTAGAGTGATGAAACCAATCATTAGAAAACTTCCTATCATGGTTGGTGGTGAAAGAAGTGTATCTGCAAATGAACCTGTTCGATCCATTAATCAGCTGTTGGATGAAGCGGAAAAAGATCCAAGAGTATTTTCCACTTCCTTCCATGTTGGGTTTATTAGACATGACGATGATAAGCTTGGTGCTGCAGTTGTTGTAGTGCCGAATACAATGAATGATGTGGATTACTGTAATGAAGTTGCTGATCGAATCAGTCAGTATACATGGGATCATCGTCATGAATTTAAATTTACTGGAAACTTTGATGAAGTTGATAAGTCTGTTGAAACTGCATTGAACTATCCTGAAAAAACAGTTGTGATTACTGACTCTGGTGATAACTGTGGTGCTGGTGGATATGGTCAGAACACAATTGTCTTAAGAGAAATGCTAAAGCATAAAACAGACAAGAAGGTTTTATTTGCGGGTATCAATGATCCAAAGAGCTATGATATTATCTCTAAGTGTGAAGTTGGAGAAAAACTGACTTTAAATGTTGGTGTAGAAGAAGATGCTGATAGTAAATCTGTTCGATTAGAAGGTACATTAAAAGCAGTTGGTAAACAACAAAAAGGATTTAGTTCAGATTTTGATTTAGGTGAGTCATACTTGTTTAATATTAGTGGTACTAATATTGATGTGATTATTATGAATGATAATATTCAATATGGTACGATGGAACAGTTTGATGTAGCGAATGCACCTTTCCATGACTATGATATCGTAGTTGTAAAGATGGGGTATTTAGATACATATTTGATTCCTGAAACGAAATTCCATATCATGGCTTTATCAGATGGTCCAACAATTCAAAGAAGTGAGAGAATTCCATTCAAGATGATTGCTAGACCGATGTGGCCAATGGATGAGTTTGAAGATTTATATTTTATAAAATAGTTTTATTGGGGAAAGCATTGTGTGCTTTCCTTTTTGAATGGAAATCTCATATACTGTATGTCAGGAGTAATGAATATATGGAATATATCAAAGTAACAAAAGATAATATAGAGAAAGAACATATCTGTTGCGCTATTTCTAACAATAAAGATATTCAAGTATCCTCTAAGAAAGCATGGCTTTTTGAGAGATTTGATGATGGGCTTGTGTTTTTGAAGAGTGTAGAGCGTGGGAAATGTTTTATTGAATATATTCCTGCTGAGAATGCATGGAATCCAATTGATGCTGAGGGATATATGTATATTGACTGTCTTTGGGTATCGGGTGCATTCAAGGGACATGGCTATGCAAATGACTTGCTGGAAGCATGTATCAAAGACAGTCAAGAAAAAGGGAAAAAAGGCTTGTGTATATTAAGTGCTGCTAAGAAAAAACCGTATCTTGCGGATCCAAAGTTTTTGAACTATAAAGGTTTTACAGTATGTGATGAAACTGATAATGGAATTCAATTGTGGTATTTACCATTTTTTGTTGACGGAGAAAAACCAAAGTTTAGGGAATGTGTAAAACCTCCTCATGTGAATGAAAGTGGATATGTTCTTTACTATACAAATCAATGTCCGTTCAATGCGAAATATGTTCCCCTTGTAGAAAAAGCAGCGAAAGAAAATGATATCCCATTTAAAGTAATCCATATTACAAGGAAAGAACAGGCTAGAAATGTTCCATCACCAATTACAACATATGCATTGTTTTATGATGGTGAATATCTGACAAATGAAATCATGAATGAAAAGAAATTTCTGAAATTGATAAATGATTGAATCAAATGTTACTATGCGTTGCTTTTCGCAACAGGCATACTTGTATAGGATGTAACTAGAAAAAGGAGATTTTGAATATGTTCCATGAAAATCTAAAAACAATGCGAAAAGCAAAAGGATATACACAGGAAGAACTTGCGATAAAGCTGAATGTTGTTCGTCAGACTGTCAGTAAATGGGAAAAAGGACTTTCTGTACCTGATGCAGATGTTCTTTGTAAAATTGCGGATGTTTTGGATACGGATGTCAGTACATTGCTTGGAGAAGAAATCATTGAAGAGACAGATAAGAATGCAGTTGCTCAGCAGCTAGCTAAAATCAATGAACAGCTGGCAATGAAGAATAGACGCAGCAAAACAGTCTGGAAAGTGATTGTTGTTATCTTGTGTATAATTGTAATCTTTTATATTTTGGCAATTGTTGTATTCAGTGTAATTTCATCAAAAGACATTACAGACAGCCATAGTGAGAATGTGATTGAAATAGAATAATAAAGTTAAAACCGTTAACTTTCTAAATTTATTCAATGTTATGAATGGTTCGTGTATACTTTATGAATAGGTGGATATCTAAAAGAATGAAAAATCATATGAATCATAAAGAATATCTAGGAAAAGAATTGAATATTGTAATTGATAGAGAACTTGGCAGTAAACATCCTGAATATGGTTTTATTTATCCAGTGAATTATGGATATGTACCAGGCACTATCAGTGGAGATGGTGAAGAACTGGATTGTTATTTATTAGGTGTATTTGAACCTGTGAAGACGTTTAAGGGAAAATGTATTGCTGTAGTGCATAGAATCAATGATGATGACGATAAATTGATCATTGTTCCTGAAAGTAAAGAATATTCTGATGATGCGATCAATGCTTTGATTGAATTTCAAGAACGATATTTTGAACATGTCATAGTACGATGAATGAAAGCGTTCGAAGGAGACGAGAAAATGAAAATTTATGATATTTCCCAAGAAATATTCAACTGTCAGGTATATCCTGGTGATCCGATACCAGAAAAAAAGACTCTTTCCTCAATGAAAAAAGGTGACGTATACAACTTAACAGCATTTAGTATGTGTGCGCATAATGGTACACATATCGATGCACCGTTTCATTTTATTAAAGATGGAAAAACTGTTGATTCTATCAGTTTAGATGCATTTATTGGAATGGCATATGTTGTGGAACATCATGGAATTGTATCTGGTGAAGATGCTGCAAAAATACTTGAAAAAGCCAAAAATCAAAATTTGCAGGCTGCAAAGAGAATTTTAATCAAAGGTGATGCTGAAGTCTCTGCAGAAGCTGCAAAAGTATTTGCTGAGGAAGGGATTTTTTTGCTTGGAAATGAATCTCAGACGGTTGGCCCTGAAAATGCACCAATGGAAGTGCATCTCATATTATTAGGGGCAAATGTTGTATTGCTTGAAGGAATTCGTTTATCAGAAGTTTCTGAAGGATGTTATTTCTTAAATGCAGCGCCATTGAATTTATTTGGTGCAGATGGTTCACCATGTAGAGCAGTGCTGATTGATAATGAAAAATAAAAGGACAATCTAGAGTAAAAGAATAACAATAGAAAGGCTTGAAACTTTGTGGTTCCAAGCCTTTGATATGGATGAAGGTATGAATGTTTATTTATATATTATCCTGTTGATAATGGCTTGTATCTGGAACAGTGTCTTTTGATGTGTTATCAACAAAATCTTTGCAATTTTTTTGTGCTGCTGTTGTAATTTTCAAAAAGCTAGCGTATTTTTTTTACTTCTTTTATATCTCAAAGTTGCATTTGTGAATCAACTG
>ERZ1026880.385-NODE-385-length-23132-cov-19.805521_pt1 | contig 23132 bp, 14 predicted proteins | sample MGYA00380170_ERZ1026880 | MGnify/ENA primary metagenome ERZ1026880 (study PRJEB33269, sample SAMEA4719806) | human gut metagenome | biome: human-associated habitat; feature: organic feature; material: feces | place: Cameroon | collected 2013-10 ...
CCATTAACAAAGCCAGAAGTAACAGTAGGTGGAGATGGATTCGTCGATGGTGAAGTAAGTGAAATTACAGCAACTGGAACAGTTACAAATGTTTCAGAAGGTGAAGTAGTAAATACAATTACTTTTGAGAAGAGTGAAAAGTTTAAAGAAACTAACTACAGCATTCAAAAGTATGAAGGTAAGCTATCAATCACAGAGGCAGCCACACTTGTATTGCATGCAGATCTAACAGGAGCAGATGCAAAGAAAGTGTATGACGGCGCTGCACTAGAAAATGGAGCAACACCATCAGTCACAGAAGGAACAACAGTCAGCTACCGTACAAAGAATACGGAAGAAGGCGAATGGTCAGAGTGGAAAGATGAAGTTCCATCACTCACAGATGTAGGCAAGCTGTGGATTGAAGCCAAGGCAGAAAACAGCAACTACAAAACAGCAACAGTAGAATATGATCTTGAAGTAACACCAAGACCAGTCACACTGACAAGTGCTACAGATTCCAAGCCATATGATGGAACACCATTAACAAAGCCAGAAGTAACAGTAGGTGGAGATGGATTCGTCGATGGTGAAGGTGCAACATTTGCAGTCACTGGAACAATTACTAATGTAGGTACTAAAGCTAATACATTTGGCTATGCGTTAAATGAAAATACATTAGCTTCTAACTACAACATCTCAACAGAACTTGGTACTCTAACAATTACTCCTAAATCAATTATTCCAGATGGGCCAAACACACCAGATGAAAAGAAGACAGGTATCACAGTTGAAAATCCTGGTAACGTTAAGTATGACGGTAAAGATCATGCTGAAAAGCCAGTAATCAAGGACGAAAAGACAGGCGTAACATTAGAAGAAGGTAAGGATTACGAAATCGTATATCCAGAAGACATTAAGAATGCCGGAGAAATCACAGCTACTGTAGTAGGCAAGGGTGATTATGAAGGTTCATTCGAAATCAAGTACAACATTACAAAGAGAGACGTATCATTTACAAGTGCTACTGACTCTAAACAATATGATGGAAATGCATTAACAAATGGTAATGTAGAAATCACTGGAGATGGATTCATCGAAGGTGAAGGTGCAACATTCAACGTTACAGGATCTATTACAGATGTAGGTTCTACTAACAACACATTCACATATGCAATGAATGAAGGTACAAATGCTGATAACTATAACGTAACAGTTGTAGAAGGTACATTAACAGTATCTGAACAGCCAGTTGTTCCAACACCAGTTACACCAACAACTCCATCTAACAACACTCCAGCAAGAACAAATAACGTTCCAGCTAGAGTTGTAACAAACCCAACAACTACTACACCAGCTCCAACAGCTAAGCCAGAAAAGATTAAAGAAGAAGCAACTCCTCAGGCAGCTCCAAAGGGCCATTGGGCATTAATTAACTTAATTGCCGCAATGTTAAGTGTTGTCTTAGCAGTCGTAGCATTACTTGCAAAACATGCTAAGGATGAAGATGATGAGGATAAGGATGACCAGGTAGTCGCTAATGAAAACGAAGATGATGAAAATGAATCAACTCGTCATAGAAGATGGAAAGTCATCGCTACAATCGATGCAATCTTAGCAGTAGTAGTATTCATCCTCACTGAAAATCTTGCTCACGACATGGTACTTGTAGATAAGTGGACATTATTGATGGTTCTATTTGGATTAATCAGTATCGTATCTACATACTTTGCTAGAAAGTGGCATGAAGAAGATGAAGACGAAGATGAAGAATCTTCACAGAACGCATAATTCAATCAATATGCTAAAAAGGAACTCAGAACTCAAAATCTGAGTTCTTTTTATATGCTTTAATCAATAAACGTAAGTATTTACTTACGATTTTTTACACAAATATTAATAAAACACTGTTTTATAACCCGACCATAACTTATAACCCATACAATTTATTTATCAACAGATGAGTCCGTTATAGTTCTTGAATCAAAAGAAAGGAGAAAATTATGAGAACTATAAACAAACTAACAAAACTCGTTTTATCATTTTTATTGGTTATAACATGCATTAACTTCTCTATCGTTCAAGCAGAAGATGGCAGTGATGAAAACTATTCAGAACCTACTGCAGTGGAAACGATCAGTGAAGAACCTGCTAGTGAACCTGAACAGGAAGTGATTCCAGAAGAACCTGCAGCAACGAAAGAAATAATTGTTGAAGAACCTGTTGCTGAAGAACCAGTGGTTGAGGAAGCAGCTCCTGTCGAAGAGGAAAAGCAGGAAGAAGCAGCTCCTGAAGTAATAGAAGAAGCTAAGGTTGAAGAAGAGAATAATGCACCTGAGATTGAAGCTGAACCTGCTACACAGGAAGAAACAGTAGAACCAGAAGTGCAACAGGATGCTCCGGTTGAGCCTGAAGTACAGAAGGTTGAAACTGTTGAAGAAGTAAAGGTTACAGTAGTGGTGAGTTATGTGGATGAAAGTGATCATCCATTAACAGATCCGATTACTGGATCTTATCCAACTGAGTACAGACTTGATGAAAATGTTGATGCATTTAAGTCATTTGATGGATATGCTTTTGAAAAAGTGATTGTAAATGATGATGCTCAAAACACTATTTCAAAAGATGATGTACAAAAGAATGGATTCAGAATTACAAAGGATATGACTTCTTTGAAACTTGTTTATCAGAAGATGAATTTAGAATCTAATGAAAACAAAGAAGTGATTCCTGAAGTGACTGAGAAAGCAACTGAAGAAGCTGAACCTGAGTCGAACATGAATGAAACGGAACTCTCTGCATTTGATCAAACTGCATTTGCTGGAAAAGTTGGTGTTCATGCATCTGCAGCTGAAGGTGTTTTACCTAAAGGTGCTAGATTGATTGTTGAACAAGTTAACAGGAAAGCAATACTTAACGCTGTAGAAAATACAGTATCAGATAATAACAAGGAAATGGATTCTGCAGTTGCATTAGATATCTCAATCGTAGATAAAGATGGCAACAAGATCCAGCCTAACGGAATTGTAAATATTACATTCGTAAATACTGGCGTATCTGGTGATGAAGTGAAGATTTATCACGTTGAAGATGATGCTAGTGCAGTAACAGAAATTGCTAATAACACTGATAGCTTTGATGCTAGTCATTTCTCAATTTATGTTATTGCTGGTGAAAATTCAGTTCCATTAGCTACATATAAATTTATTGCTAATGATTCAGTAGTAAGTACACAGATTGTTAAAGATAAAGAAACTTTAATTAAACCAACAGCTCCAGATATTGCTGGAAAAGCATTTGTTGGATGGTATCTAGGAGATACTGAGTTTGAAGATTTCAATACATCTTTATCAGTCAAAGAAACAAAAGAAATAATAATCAACGCAAGATATGAAGATGCATTATATGTATACTTCTATAATCCAGATGGAACTAAAATAATGCGTACACAAAAGGTGGCAGATCATGATGGTCATGATTATTCATCAGTAACATATGATGTGGATGCAACACATAAACTAGTTGGCTGGGCAGCCCAAAAGAATGGTACTACAAATATCGCAGATAGTATCGCAGTTCCAACAGACAAGACATCGGTTAATGTATACGCAATCATTAAAGAAGGCTATTGGATTTCATTTGATTCAGATGGTGGATCTATTGTTGATTCCCAATTCGTATTAAATGGTGACAAACTTACTTTAAATGAATCTACAACACCTACAAAGCCTGGCTATACATTTGATTGCTGGTATGATGGATCATCTAAAGTAGAGAATGGTGCAACAGTTACGAATCCAATGACATTAAAGGCTTATTGGAATGCTGCAGAAGTAAGCTATACAGTTATTCACTGGTGGGAAAATGCAGATGATGATGGATATTCATTCCATGAATCTGAAGAATTACATGGTTTGACTGGTGAATCGACAGCAGCTTTAGCTAAGTCTTATACAACGAGTGGTAAAAATATTCGTGGTGAATCCGTTTGGGATAAAGTCTTTACTGCAACTTCAATCTTACAAAAGACAATCAAAGGTGATGGATCGACGATTGTAAATGTTTATTATAAGAGAAAAACGTATACAATGCATTTTAAAGAAAGATGGAACTCACGTACAGATTTATCAACAATCACAAAAAAATGGGGTCAAAGTATTTCAAAAAATGAATGGCCTACTTATTATGGGAATGGTAACTGGCAGATTTCAAATAGTAGGTATCTAGCTTTTACGAGCTCAATGCCAATGAATGATTCCACATTACGTAGTACAAGTGGTTATTATACTTATAATGCATATTATTATGTACAAAAGGTTGATGGAAGCGGTTATGATCTACATCATACAGATACAATCAAAACGGATAGAAATCTAACAATTGGAAAAGAAGATTGTTATGCGATTGCTGGCTTTACATATTCTCATGGTGATCCTGGTGAAGGTGGTTATTACAACAATGCTAAATTCTATTACACTCGTAATACTAATAAAATAAGATTTATCAATAATGGTAAAGAAGATAAATCGGTAGAAAAGAAGTATGAACAAAGTATTTCAAGTGAGAACTATACACCTGCTAGACCTAGTTCACTTCCAGAATACTATGTATTTGATGGATGGTATGAAAATGAACTTTGTGAAGGGGAAGCATTTGATTTTAATGGCAAGAAGATGCCAGCACAAAATGTGACTCTATACGCAAAATGGGCGGCTAAGAAGATTAACTTAACTTATAACTTAAATAATCCTGAAGGCGATGTAGTTAAGGGTACTAAAAAGGTAGAAGCAGGTACAATTGCCAATACTGTGTTGCCAAGTGCAACAACGACAAGTGATTACTCATTTGCTGGATGGTATTATGCGGATGGAAATGGAAATATTACGAGTGATGCATATAACACAAATGAAGCAATCACAAAGGATACAAGTGTAATTGGTAAGTGGCTATACAATGGTGAATTAAAAGTTGTTTATGATCCTGGTACAGAAGGAACAAACGCAAAGGTTCCTACGGATAGTAATATCTATGCAGGTGGAGCTAAGGTTACTGTAGCTAAGAATGCAACAACTACTTCGAAAAAGAAATTCTTAGGTTGGCAGTTAAAGGAAAATTTATATCACCCTGGAGATGCATTTGAAGTAAATAAGGATTTGGCAAATGATGACAACGTTATTACATTGACAGCTATCTGGGGTAGTGAAGAATCCTCAACAACAATGAGTTATGATCCAGGTAATGGTCGTGGTAGTGTTCAGACAGTACCAGTTAAGAATAACGAAAGTGTTCCATTAAAATCTGAAAAAGATTTAGGCTATCAAGCTCCTGAAACAGAAGGTAAAGAATATTACTTTGCAGGTTGGGCAACATCTATGGATGATGCGAATAATGGTAAAGCTACTTATGCAGCTGGACAGAGTGTTCATGTAGATGTAAATGGTGAGAATGTTCTATATGCGACTTGGATTGAAAAGATAGTCATTACACTAGTTGCAAATAGTTCCGTAGGTAATAAATACGATGGAACTAAGAAAGAAGTAAGTGGTTTCCAACCATTAACAAATAGTGAATATACAGTAGAAGGTTTAACTGCACACGCTGAAGGTACGGATGCTGGTGTATATGAAACAGTAATTACAGGTACTCCTATTGTTAAGCTTGGTGATAATGTTGTAACGGATAGAGTAGTTGTTAAAACACAAAAAGGACAATTAACAATTTCTAAACGTGATGTTACATTAACAAGTGCAAGTGATGAAAAAGTATATGACAGAACACCATTAACAAATCATTCAGTTACACCAAGTGGAGATGGATTTGCAAAGGATGAAGGAGCTACATACGATTTCACAGGAAGTCAAACAGATGTTGGTGAATCAGATAATAGCTTTACATATACACTTAATCGAAATACAAAATCTGATAACTACAATATCAAAGTGGTTAGTGGAAAGTTGAAGGTAACACCATTTACTGACGAAGTAACAGTAACAATTACAGGTAATACTGATACTAAAACTTATGATGGAAATAAACATTCTGCTGAAGGCTATACAGTAAGTATTTCTAAACCAACGTTATATCAGGAAAATGATATTACATTTACTGGATCTGCTAAGGCTGAAGGAACAAATGCTAATACATATCTGATGGGATTAAAGGTTGCAGATTTCGCAAACAAGAATGCAAACTTCGCAAAGGTTACATTTATTGTTGAAGACGGAAAGTTAGTGATTAACAAACGTCAAGTTACATTAACAAGTGCATCTGCAAGCAAGATATATGATGGTGAAGCATTAACTAAGCCAGATGTTACAGTAACAGGTGATGGATTCGTTGCTGGAGAAGTCAGTGAAATTAAAGCAATTGGATCAGTTACAAATGTTTCTAAAGATGTAGTAACAAATACAATTACTTTCACTAAGGGTGCAAATTATAAAGAAGCTAACTATGCAATCACGAAGAAAGAAGGTACGTTAAGTATTACTCCAGTTACTGATGAAGTAACAGTAACAATTAAAGGTAATACAGACACTGTAATATATGATGGAAATTCACATTCTGTTGAAGGCTATACAGTAGAAAGTATTTCTAAACCAACGTTATATCAGGAAAATAACATTAAATTTACTGGTAATGCGAAGGCTGAAGGTGTTGCTGCAGGCGAGTATCCAATGAATTTAACAAGTGCTCAATTCAGTAATGCAAATACTAACTTCGCAAATGTGAAATTTACAGTAACAGATGGATACTTAACAATTAATCCTAAGTCAATCAATCCTGAAGACGAAAAGACTGGTATTAAGGTAACTAAGCCTAACGATACAATGTACAATGGCGAAGAACAGAAGAACAAGCCAACAGTTACAGATTCAAAGACAGGCAAAACATTAACAGAAGCTAACTATACATTGAGTTACAGTAAAGATGTAACAAATGCTGGAAAAGTTGAAGTGACAATTACAGGTATTGGAAACTACGAAGGTACAGCTAATACTTCTTATCAAATTACAAAACGTAACGTTACATTAACAAGTGGAACAGCTTCTAAAGTTTATGACAAGACACCATTAGCAAAGAACGAAGTAACCGTTAGTGGTGATGGATTCGTAAAACAAGAAGGTGCTACATACAATGTAACAGGCAGTCAGACAGAGGTTGGTTCAAGCAAGAATACATTTACGTACGAATTGAAATCAAACACAATTGCTTCTAACTACAATATTAAAAAAGTTGAAGGTGACTTAATAGTAACTTCTCAAGATGGTGAAGTTGTCGTAACAATTACTGGTCATGCAAAAACAGTTGACTACGATGGCAATGAAAAGACTGTTACAGGATATGACGTATCCATTACAGAAGGTAGCAAATACACTACTTCAGATTTCACATTCAGAGGAAACGCTGAAGCGAAGGGTACAGCTGCAGGAACTTATCATATGAATCTTTCTGAAAACCAATTCAGTAATACAAATACTAACTTCACAAAAGTAAGATTTATAGTGGCAGATGGATACTTAACAATTACTCCTAAGTCAATCGTTCCAGATGGACCAGATACACCAGATGAAAAGAAGACTGGTATTAAAGCAACTGATCCAAGTGGTTCTGTATATGATGGCAACCCACATCTGAATACACTGACAGTCAGTGATACTAAAACAAACGCAAAATTAGAAGAAAATAAAGATTACACATTGTCATACAGTGATGATGTAGTAAATGTAGGTACAGTCACAGTTACAGTCAAAGGTATTGGAAACTACACAGGTGAATTCACAAAGACATACGAGATTACACCAAGAGAATATACAGTTACTACAGATGGAGCTGAAAAGGTATATGACGGAAACCCATTAACAGCTAATGGTCGTGTAAATAATCTCGCGAAAGATGAGGCTGTAATACTAACAGTGACAGGTGCACAGACAAATGTTGGATCTTCTAATAACACTTACACATTAACGTGGGAAGGAACAGCGAAAGAAAGTAACTACAAACATGGTACAGATTCTATCGGTACATTAAAAGTTACTGCTAAGCCAATTAATCCTAGTGATACAAATGGTATTGCAGTCAGAAAACCATTAGATTCTATATATGATGGTAAAGTACATAGAAATACACCGTTTGTAGAAGATAAGAAGACAAGCGCTATATTAATTGAAAATACAGATTACACATTGACACATACAGGTGATCTCGTAAATGTAGGTACAGTCAAAGTTACAGTTACAGGTAAAGGCAATTATACTGACTCATTCGAATTGAGTTATCAGATCACAAAGCGCAAAGTTTCATTAACAAGTGCAAGTGGTGAAAAGGTATATGATGGTAATCCATTAACAAATTCTAAAGTTACAGTAGGTGAATTAGGATTTGCTGAAAATGAAGGTGCAACATACAACGTCAAAGGAACAATTACAAATGTTGGTTCCACAAAGAATACATTCACATATACATTGAATGAAGGTACACTTGCATCTAACTACGAAATTGAAACACATGAAGGAACATTAGAAGTAACTCCAGTTACAGATAAAGTAACTGTTAAGATTTCTGGTAAGAAAGCTACAGTTACATATGATGGAAATCCTCATGTTGTTGAAGGCTATGATGTAAATGAAATTTCTAATCCGTTATACAATAGATCAAATATTGGATTTACTGGTGTTGCAAAGGCAGAAGGTACGGAAGTTGCTACATATCCAATGAATTTAACAAGTACACAATTTAGTAATACAAGTAAAAATTTCGCTGATGTGAAGTTTGTAGTAACAGATGGATCATTAACAATTGCTCCTAAGTCAATCAATCCTGAAGATGAAAAGACAGGAATCAAAGTAACAAATCCTGCAGACTCTAAGTATGATGGTGAAGAACATAAGAACAAGCCAACCGTTACAGATACTAAGACAAGCGTTACATTAGTAGAAAATAAAGATTACACATTGGCTTACAGTGATAATGTAATTGATACTGGTGAAGTAACAGTAACAATCATTGGTGCAAATAACTACACAGGTAGATTTAATGTAACTTATCAGATTACGCAACGTAGCGTTACATTAACAAGTGCGAGTGATTCTAAAGTTTATGACAAGCTACCATTAACAAAGAATGAAGTAACCGTTGGTGGTGATGGATTCGCAAAAGAAGAAGGCGCTACATACAATGTGACAGGTAGTCAGACAGAGGTTGGTTCAAGTGATAATGAATTTACATATGCACTGAAATCAAACACAAAGGCTTCTAACTACAACATTGAAGTTAAGTTTGGTGAGTTAAAAGTCACTGCAGAAGATGGTGAAGTTGTTGTAACAATTACAGGTCATAAAGATACATTTGAATACGATGGCAATGAAAAGAGTGTTGATGGATATGACGTATCCATTACACAAGGCAGTACATACACAACTGACGATTTCACATTCAACGGAAACGCTGAAGTGAAGAAAACAGCTGCAGGTACATATCCAATGGGATTACAGGCTGAAGATTTCTCAAATAACAATGCCAACTACAGCACAGTAACATTCATAGTAAACGATGGATACTTGACAATTAATCCTAAGTCAATCGTTCCTAGTGATACAAATGGTATTGAAGTATCCAATCCAAGTGATTCTGAATATGATGGCAAACCACATGTAAATCCAATTACAGTGAGAGATGCTAAGACTAATGCAGATCTAGTTGAAAATACAGATTACACATTGACATACAGTGGCGATACAACAAATGTTGGAACAGTTACAATCACTGTGAAAGGTATTGGAAACTACACAGGTGAATTCACAAAGACATACGAGATTACACCAAGACCATATACAGTCACAACAGAAAGTGCTGAAAAGGTATATGATGGAACACCATTAACAGCTGGTGGAAGCATTGATGGAATCGCTGAAGGTGATGTTGTTGAAGTTCATACAACAGGCAGCCAGACAGATGTCGGTGAATCTAAAAATACATACGAATTAGTATGGAAAGGTGCTAGAAAAGATAATTATCAACTCAAAGAAGAAACACTCGGAACATTGAAGGTTACAGAACAGTCAATTGATCCAGGTAAAGATCCTGATAATCCAAACCCATCTTACGTTGGTGTTCAGGTTGATGCTCCTGAAAATCATGTATATGACGGTAAAGATCATCAGTGGATCCCAGAAGTATTAGATAAAGAAAATCAGCCATTAGCAGCTGGTAAAGACTATATAGTTTCATACACAGATGATAGTGGTGAAGCTAAGGATGATTTCACAAATGTAACAGGTACAATTCATGTAACGATTTCTGGTACAGGCAACTATACAGGTTCCGTTACAAGAGAGTATGAAATTACAAAGAGATCAGTGAAACTAACAAGTGAAACTGATGAAAAAGAATTTGACGGAATGCCATTAACAAGCCCTGTTGTTACAATTGGAGGTGATGGATTCGTCGATGGTGAAGTCAGTGATGTTAAGGCAATTGGTACAGTTACAAGCGTTGAAGAAAGTCCAGTTGCTAATAAGATTACTTACGTAACACATGAAGCATTCAAATACGATAACTACAATATCGAATTGAATGAAGGTACTCTAACAATTAAACCTAAGTCAATCATTCCAGATGGCCCACATACACCAGATGACAAGAAGACTGGAATCACAGTTGAAAATCCTGCGGATGTGAAGTATGACGGTAAAGAGCATGCTGAAAAGCCAATCGTTAAGGATGAAAAGACAGGCGCAACATTAAAAGAAGGTAAAGATTACGAAATCGTATATCCAGAAGACATTGTAAATGCTGGAGAAATCACAGCGACTGTTAACGGTAAGGGTAACTACGATGGATCATTTGAAATCAAGTACAACATTCTAAAGAGAGACGTAACATTGACAAGTGCTACTGACTCTAAACAGTATGATGGAACTGCACTCACAAATGGTAATGTAGAAATCACTGGAGACGGATTCGCTGAAGGTGAAGGTGCAACATTCAACGTTACAGGATCTATTACAAATACAGGTTCTACAGAAAATACATTCACATTTGAATTGAATGAAGGAACACTAGCATCGAACTACAACATTGAAGCAAATGCAGGTACATTGACAATTACTCCTAAGTCAATCATCCCAGATGGACCACACACACCAGATGAAAAGAAGACTGGAATCACAGTTGAAAATCCAAAGGATGTGAAGTATGACGGTAAAGAACATGCGCAAAAGCCAATCGTTAAGGATGGAAAGACAGGCGTAACATTAGAAGAAGGTAAAGATTACGAAATCGCATATCCAACAGATATCAAGAATGCCGGTACAGTCACAGCGACTGTTAAGGGTATTGGAGATTACAATGGATCATTCGAAATCAAGTACAACATTCTAAAGAGAGACGTAACATTCACAAGTGCTACTGACTCTAAGCAATATGATGGTAATGCATTCACAAATGGCAGTGTTGAAATCACTGGAGACGGATTTGTTGAAGGTGAAGGTGTAACATTCAACGTAACAGGATCTATTACAAATGCTGGTTCTACTAAGAACACATTCACATATGTAATGCATGCAGGAACAAATGCTGGTAACTATAACGTAACAGTTGTAGAAGGTACATTAACAGTAACTGCTGCTCCAGTTGTTCCTAGACAGCCTGAAACACCACAGAATCCACCTGCTAGACCATCTAGACCAAACGTTCCAGCAAGAATCGTAACACCTCCAGTAACAACGACTCCTGCTCCTGAAGCTACTGTTGAACCAGCAAAGGTTGAACCAACACCAGCTCCAACAGCGAAGCCAGAAAAGATTAAAGAAGAAGCAACTCCTCAGGCTGCTGTAAAGGGCCATTGGGCATTAATCAACTTGATTGCCGCAATGTTAAGTGTTGTCTTAGCAGTCGCTGCGTTACTCGCAAAGCATGCTAAGGAAGAAGATGAAGAAGACAAGGATGATCAGGTCGTTGAAAGTGAAAATCAGGATGATGATACAGTTGCATCCAAACGTCATAGAACTTGGAAGATCGTTGCGGTGATTGATGCTATCGCAGCAGTCGTAGTATTCATCCTCACTGAAAATCTTGCTCATAACATGGTGCTTGTAGATAAGTGGACAGTATTGATGGTGCTATTCGGACTCATTAGTATCGTATCTACATACTTTGCTAGAAAGTGGCATGAAGAAGATGAAGACGAAGATGAACAGTCTTCACAGAACGCATAAGTCAAAGATATGCAAAAAAAGGAACTCAGAACTCAATTCTGAGTTCTTTTTAAATGTCTTTGTTTAGAGTAAAATATAAGCATTATGAATGTGTTGTTGAAAACCATAAAATTACTGATCATTTGCTGCCTGGGTGCTTGTTTAACTTCTTGTAAAGAAGAGAAGAATGATAATCCTGAAAGCAAAAGCTATACATTTGATGAAATACTATGGCCAAGTGCAGATGGGGTACAGGTGAAAGCAAATGATAAAGTGCAGATTGATTATTCTAATGTATCGCAAGGGTATTTTATGGCAGAAACATTAACGAGTGATCATGAACGGATCAAGATACAAGTTGTTAAAGATAGTGAAACGTATACGTATGATTTGAATTTGGATCATGCATATGAAGTATTTCCAGTCAATATGTCTAATGGTTCCTATAAAGTAAGAGTATTAGAAAATGTTGGCGGAGATAATTATGCACTGCTGTTTGAAGTGAATTTTGACGTCACACTGGATAATGAATTTCTTCCTTTTTTATATCCAAATCAGGTCGTGGATTACAATATAGATACTTTGTGTTTAAAGAAATCTTTTGAGCTTGTCAAAGATGATACGACAGATCTGGATCGTGTGCGAGATATCTTTACGTGGTGTATTGATACAGTTGTATATGACTGGGATAAAGTGGAAGAAATACAGGGAAAGTATGTATTGCCTGTATTAGATGATGTGTATACAAATAAAAAAGGGATTTGCTTTGATTATGCGTCACTCATGGCAGCGATGCTGCGTGTACAGCATATCCCTACAAAAGTTGTTACGGGAATGGTTGATGAAGGGTATCATGCATGGATTGAAGTGTATATTGATAATATGGGATGGATCAAACCACATGTATACTTCAAACGGTGTGAATGGACAACAATGGATCCAACATATGCGGCAATGAATGAAGAATATAAAGGTCCGTATGACATGAAATATACATACTAGGGAGAATCTTTTATGAAGAAAATCAGTGAATTAGAAAAAGCAGAATTTTGTGAACAAATGGCAATGGTTCTGGATGGTGGTATTACCGTTGAAGATGGGATTGATGCGATTGTTTCTCAGGTTGAAGATCAAGAATATAAAAAAGTTTTACAGGAAATTCAACAGAAAGTTGAAAATGGTATTGCTTTAAGCAAAGCAATGAAGGAAACAAATCTGTATGATGAATACTTGATTCATATGATTGAAGTTGGGGAATCCAGTGGATATCTAGATCGTATCTTTAAGGAAACTGCTTTGTATTATCATCGTACAGAAGAAACAAAGACAAAGATCAAAAATGCATTAACATATCCTGGCATCTTGATTACGATGATGCTTGTGGTCATTATTGTGATGCTTGTAAAGATCTTGCCAATGTTTCAAAGTGTATTAGGTAATATGGGAATTGCTTTGAGTGGCGTTTCTATGACAATCTTTTCTATTGGAAAGAACTTTGCGATTCTTTCTTTGGTGATATTAATTGTTGTATTTGTTGTGTGTGCATATACATGGGTGCATTTAAAAGTATCAGGAAAATCTTTAACAAGTGTTTTACAAAAATTCTTTTTCACAAAGAAACTGGCGTATGAATTAAGTGTTGTTCAATTTGCGTATGCATTGTCATTGCTTTTGAATAGTGGCATTCATCAAGAAGATGCATTTGAGATGTGTATGACGATGTGTGAAGATGATGTTTTAAAGAAGCAGATTGAAAATGTTGTGATTCGTTTAAAGAATAATGATAGTTTGCAGGATTGTATTTTACGGAGTCATATTTTTAAAGAAATTTATAATCGTTTATTGGTCATTGGTTTAAAAAGTGGTCACTTTGAAGAAACAATGAATCAGGTTGCGAAAGCATATGAAAAAGATATTGATTATAGAATCAATCAGATGCTGGATATGATTGAACCATCATTGATTGCTTTATTATCATTGATTGTTGGAATGATATTGTTGTCTGTAATGTTACCTTTGATTGGTATTATGGCGAATCTATGAAAAAACATATATTCACAAAAGGAATGCTTGCGTTGTTCTGTGTACTTGTATTTGGAAGTATTACGTATGGAATTGTATTGAGTGAATCTTCCTATAGTGAAAATGAGATACAGACAATTGAAGAAAACATTCGAAAAGCCGCAATGACGTGTTATAGCGTGGAAGGATATTATCCTTCAAATATTTCTTATCTGGAAGAGAATTATGGATTGCTCATTGATACAAAGAAAGTGAATGTCTTTTATCAAAGTGAAGGAAGTAATATGTTTCCAGATATTATGGTGAGCAAGAAAAGTAAATGAGAGGAGGCAAACATGAAAAAGAATACTTGGATCAATATTGGATTTTCTTTGATATTGTTTTTGATGTTTGTCATCTGTAGTTTCTTTATGCTTGTATTTGGGGCAAGGCAATATCAGAAAGGAATTCAGGTGGAACAGGTGCGTGAAGATACACAGATTCCTTTAGCCTATCTTTCCACAAAAATCCATCATGCTTCCAGCAGTGATGCCATTTGTTTAGATGATGGTGTATTAAAGATTCAGGAAGATGGATATCAGACTTGTATCTATGAAAAGAATCATGTGTTATATGAAATCGTATTGAAAGATGGAAGTGATATGAGTGTTGGAGAAGGTATGAAACTGTATGATTTAGATTCATATGCTATTTCTTATGCAGATAAAATCTATACGATTGAAATCAATGGTGCAGTAGAAAGTGTGGGTGTCAAATGAGAAATAAATCTTTTCATTTTTTGCTGGAATTATTGATTGTCATTGTGATGTTTACGATTTGTTCTATTGTGTTTGTTATGTTATTTGCTTCTGCTTCTCAAATGAATGAAGAAGCAAATATGAAATATGAAGCTTCTTTGAGCGTGAATTCCATTGTGGAAGAAATTCGAATGCATGGCGGAAATCAACAGGAATATACATATGAACAATATGTTATTGATGTTGAAAAGAATGAGAATACATATGTTGTAACTGCGAAAGATACAAAAGAAAATGTATTAGAAGTTGTGAAAGTGAAGTATGTTAGTGAATAACAGGAGAAGGATATGAGAAATCATAAAGAGAATACAGTATCTATAGGAATAGGCATGTCTACGTTTATGATGATCTTTGTGGTACTTTGCTTGACGATTTTTGCGACACTGACATATTTACAGGCACGTCATAACTTACAGGAAACAGATAAGATCATTGATGCAAATGTTGCGTATTATAATGCAGACTATCAGGCAACTGAAATCTATGAACAGCTACTATCACACTTAGAAGATGATTCGTTTTTAGAAAAAAATGGGATTACAAAGCAGGATCATACATATCATTACAGCGTTTCTATCACAGATACGAGAACATTAGAAGTGACAGTTTGCCAAAATCAAGATAAACTTAAAGTAATACAATGGCAGGAAACTGCAACGATGCAAGGAAATTACGAAAAGCAAGGCTTTGTGAACTAAGGTGATGCATATGGATGTAGTAGAAATTTTAAAGAAAGCAATCGATGAGAGAGCGAGTGATATCTATATTGTTGCTGGGGCTAAAATTGCATTTAAGACAAATGGTGAAATGCATTGGGTCAGCGAAACGATATTGACCCCAAAAGATACAAGATCACTCATTGAACAGTTATATCGATTATCAACAGGGATTGCTTCTACTGTAGACCGTGTTGATAAACATGGAGAGGATGATTTCTCTTTCTCTTTATCTCAACTTGGCAGATTTAGAGTGAATGCATTCTATCAAAGAGGTTCCTTAGCTGCAGTATTACGTGTTGTTCGTTTTGAATTGCCAGATCCAAAGGATTATCATATTCCTTCCTCCATTATTGAATTATCAGGATTGAATAATGGTCTGGTACTGGTGACAGGTGCTACGGGTTGTGGCAAGAGTACGACACTTGCCTGTATTGTGGATGAAATTAATCGTACAAAGAATTATCATATTATTACGATTGAAGATCCAATTGAGTATTTACATCGACACAACAAATCGATTGTTTCTCAAAGAGAAATTGGTCATGATACAGATGATTATGTCTCTGCATTGCGTGCTGCTCTTAGAGAAACACCAAATGTCATTCTTGTTGGAGAGATGAGAGATGTGGAAACGGTAAGTGTTTCTTTGAGCGCTGCAGAAACAGGACATCTCGTTTTATCTACATTGCATACATCATCTGCTTCTGAAACGATTTCGAGAATTATTGATATTTTTCCTCCAAATCAACAGGCGCAGATTCGTGTGCAGTTAACAATGACTTTGCAGGCAGTCATTTCACAGCGTTTACTGCAGGGAATAGATGGTAAACTTGTTCCTTGCTTTGAAATCATGAAGATGACACCAGCAATCAAGACACAAATACGTGATAACAAACTTCATTTAATTGATAATACAATTGCTTCCAGTAAAGAAGAAGGTATGATCAGTATGGATGAATCTATTCTGAATCTTTATAAACAAGGATTGATCAGTCAAGAAGTTGCTTTATCAAACGCAATCAATAGAGAGCTATTGAAGAAGAAACTGTGAGGATAATGTTATGAGAAAAAGAAAATATCAATTTAAAATGTTTGGAGGATTGTCTGTAACAACAGATGGAAAAACAATTCCATTGAGCAGTCAAATTGGAAAACAATTAACTGCACTGCTTTCCTATTTGATCTGTAATTATAAACAATCCGTATCAAAGGAAAAAATCATTGATAACTTCTGGCCTGATAGTGAGAATCCATCCAATGCCTTAAAGTTTGCGATTCATCGTTTGAGAAAAACTTTAGAAACTGTGGAAGGTTTACCGAATGTTGAAATGATTGTTACAACAGCGAATGGATATCAGTTTAATCCAACAATCAGTGTGGAATTAGATACAGAAGCATTTGAAAAAGCAGTACTGGAAGCAAAGAGTGATAATAGTGTTGAACAATATCGTCAGGCAGCAGATTTATATGATGGTGATTTTCTGGAAGGTGTTGATGTTGAATGGATATTAACAGATCGAGGATATTATCGTTCTATCTTTGTACAGATCTGTAATACATTAGCTGATAGATATTTGAAAAATAATCAAATTGATGAAGCAATTGATATTTGTGAAAAGGGATTGGATGCAGATGAATTAGATGAAACTTTGATTCATACATATTTGATTTCCTTATTGAAAGCAAAGAAATACAACTTTGCGAAATCTTATTATGACTATATTAAAAAAACATACAAGAAAAAGGTTGGTGTACCTTTTGAATCATTAGCACAAGGGCAATCCTTTAACCAGCTTGTCGCTAGATTGGCTATTGAAGATGATGAACAGACGATTTCTGACACGATTGTAAGTGCAATGCTTCCAAACTCTACATTTGTTGGCCCAATGATTGTTGACAATGCAACATTTAATGAATTGTGTATTTATGTAATGAGAGCTGCACAAAGATATCAGACAAATGATTATGTTGTAACAATGTGTTTAGATTCTTTAAAAGAAAAGAGAAGAAATATCATGAATCAATTGATGGATATTCTCAAAGTATCTTTTAGAAAAACTGATGTCGTAACAAGAAACGGAGATTCTGAAATCTGTTTGCTTGTTCGTTTAACGAATGCATCTGACGTTGAGATTATTTATAATCGTTTAAATACAAGACTGTCTGAAAGCGTTGGAGAAGCAAACTATACACTGACATATGCAATCAAGCCACTAGCATAAATTGAAATAGCTAAAAAAACAGGAAATACTCTGTAATGGAGAATTTCCTGTTTTTTGTGTGGAAAACTTGTGGATTTATCACAGTTTGCATGATTTCTAAAACATAGAATATGATTTTGAAATAGAAAAATGCAACATGTCACAAAAATCTCTTCCAATCTGTATAGCAGTTATACACTACAGTGTATGGCTGTTTTCTTTTTAATGCAGTTCTATGACTTTTCCTGTAATTGCTGATGTTCTATGAGAAATTGAAACTACAGTTCTATCTTTCATTGCATTTTGTATTGCGAGAAGAACCTGCTGCTCTGTAGAAGCATCTAAATCTGCGGTGATTTCATCGAGTAATAGTAATGGCGGATCAAGGACAATGGCACGTGCAATGGCAATGAGCTGTTTTTGTCCTTGAGAGAATAGATCATTATTATATTCAGTATCTAATTGTTGATCAAAGGATTGAATGGTATCCCATAAACCAACGATTTGATATGCATGAATGATTTGCTTTTCAGTAATGTCTGGATCAAAGAGTGATACTTGTTCTTTGATTGTTCCGCGTACTGGATGAAATGACTGTTCCACATAGCCATAGATGTTCCTACGAATGGATGGTGAAAATGTAGATGGATCATGATCAAATACTTTGATTGTTCCAGAATCTGGCTTGTATAAGCCAAGAATGAGTTTGAAAAGTGTAGATTTTCCTGCACCTGTTCTTCCCTGGATTGTTACTTGTTCTCCTGAATGAATTTCTAAATTGTAGTCGTGTAATACTTCTTTTGTATCGTATGCAAAATGGAGATGTTGAATGAAAATGATGGGATTTGTGGTCTGTATGTTTGAAACTGGTTGAAATGCTTGCTTTTCTTCTGAGGCAAAGAAATCCTGAATTCGATGAATTCCTGCAATCGAAGATTGTATTGTCTGTATTTCCATGCCAATACTTTCAATGGGGCCAAATACTTTTGAAATATACTGCATACACATCACAGCGTTTCCTGCACTCATTGAAAAAATAGTGAATTCTGGGCTTGTTGCAATGAGAATCAATATGCCAATTGTAAGTGCATTGATGATTAAAATGATTGGCGAGTATATTGCATCATAGAAGTTTGTTTTCTGTAATGCCTGATAGCTTTGTTCAATGGTTTGATCATATGCATCTTCCATGAATGGCTGTGCCTGCAGATTTTGAATCATTAGTAGATTGTTGATTGTATCTGGCAGGATTGCATTTGCATCTGCGATTGCTTTTCTATTTTGTATTTCACTTTTTAACATTTGCTTTTGTGTGAAGCGCGTAAACAAGAAGACAGCAGGAAGCAACAGCAGTAATAGATAGAAAGCTAAAGATGCTTTTTGAAAGAGCACAACAAGAATACTGATTAATGTACAGGCATCTGCAATCATAGAAATGATTCCAGATGAGAATAGTTCTTCTAATGTATCAACATCCTGAATGATACGTGATGTGATAGCACCTGGGGATTGTTTTGTGATTGTGTTTGTATCCAGGTTTATGAAATGGTACATCATTTCACTTCTTAGTGCATGTGTAAGCTTTTGGGAAAGAATGATGAGCAAGCTGTCACGAATAGATGTACTGATACTTTCTAGTAAGAAAAATACAAAGTAGGAAAACATCAAAAGAAACGTAATGTTTTGTTTTGTGGATAGAAGATCAATGATCTTTGCGAATAAGAGTGGTGGAAGCAGTGTGAATGCAATTGTGGCAATAAAGAATAGAATGACACTGCATGATAATAGCCAGTGTGATCGAAATACTTTTTTACATGTGCTGAGAATCATTGTGTGTACCTCTTAAGAGTGTTTTGTATGTTGAAGATGTCTGGCATAGATCGTTATGTGTGGATAGTGTTGCGTGTGTGTCTTCCAGCAGTAATACTTTTGTTGCGTATTGAAAAATAGATAAGCGATGAGAAATCAATATGATCATTTTATCTTTACAGTAAGACTGGATATTGTGGAATACCTGTTGTTCTGTTTTGATATCTAATGCTGAAAATGGATCATCCAGGATAATCAAGGAAGATGCGTGAACAAGTGTTCTTGCCAAGGCAATACGCTGTGCCTGCCCTTTGGATAAGAGAATACCACCATTGCCTAACATTGTATGGATACCTTGTTCCATCTGTTCCACTTCTTGATCAATGCATACAAGTTTCAGGTATGGAAGAATATCAATATCTTTGCCTAAGGTAATATTGTGTTCAATCGTATCATTGAGTAGTTGTAAATCATGGCCTAGATAGGTAACGTTCTGTTTTTCAATAGAAATGAAACCTTCATATGGCATTTCCTGTAGAAATACTTTTCCAAATGTTGATTTTCCACTGGCAACTTTTCCACAGACACCTAAGATTTCACCTTTCTGTAATGTAAAAGAAATATGTTTGAATAAGTCATTGGCATTTAGATAGTGGAACGATAGATCTTTTACAGTGAGAGAAGTGGTGGTAGAAGGTGATGGGATGGATGTATCTGCATCTAATAGATATGGGGATAATCGTTTCCATGAAATCTGTGCTTTATGCACAGCGTTGAATAATTTAGCGGATTTACTTGATTTAGTTGCGAGTTTTAAGAAGCAGGCAACATATGTTGTAAAGATGGCAATATTCCATGTTCCTTGTATTACGTAGTGGCATCCAGAATATAGAATTGGAAATAAGCCAAGCAGTGTAATTACAAAATAGAGTGGTGGAAATGCCATGAATGGAATATTGGCTTTGATAGAAGCAGATTCATACTTCTGTAATATATTTTCATAGGAATGCATACGATTTTCTTCACAGCCATAGATGCGATACATCATTGCATTACTTGTAAGATCTAATGTTGTTTCGTTTAAGACTGCAGTGATCTGTTTCTGTTTTTCACTTGTTCTTTGTACAAGTGTTTTCATTTTTTCTGCCAGTAAATAGGAGACAGGAATACAGACAATACATAGCAGTGTGATTTTTATATCGTAGTGAAATAACATGCATAGGTACGCAATCAATGCGATACATGTATCAAATAGTTCTGTTGTGAATTTACGAATACCTTCACTGCAGTCATCGGCATCAATGACAGCTTTTGTAAGCAGTGCACCTGTCTGTTCCTGCTTGATTTGTAATCGTGGTGCATAAAGAATGTTTTGGTAGATTTTCTGTTTAAAGCGTTTGTTTGTATTATTTGCGAAGATTCGTACATAGTTGCGCTTATAGAAACGAGAAATCTGAACAATACTGATGGAAAACAAATATAAAAGAACGATCTTCAAGATTGAGTGAAACGTAATATATTGTTGGAAGTAGTCATAAATACTTTGTGTGAGTTTACCTTCGAAATATGGTCCAAGAATTAAACCAAAGTTATAAATGAGACCAGTGATTGTGACAATGATTAAAGACTTCCATTCTTTTTTGAAATAATACAGAATTGATGGTTTCATAATGTCTGTATCCTTTGCATGACATTTGGAAAGTGTAATCGACTTTCTTTTTTGCTTTTTGCATACACCTTATCTAGTATTGTTTGAAATGTTTCTTTTTCTTCCTGGCTGAGATCTTCTAACAGCCAGTCATAAAATGCGGCTTCAATACTTGTTCTGGATTGCTTTAATGCTTGTGCTTTTTCTGTTGGATACAGAAGATGTTTTCTTTTATCTTTTATATCTTGTCTGCAGATAAGATATCCTTTTTTCACTAATGATCTGACTCTTTTTGTGACTGCACCTTTTTCCACATGTAGTTCATTTGCTGCTTCTTGTTGCGTTGTGCCTGGATGGTGACGTACATAATGGATCAGTTCCAGCTCGGAAGAACCAATATTTGTTTCTTTGAATACCATTGCATTGAGTTTTTGTGCTTCTCTAGCAATTTTACCTATTTTTCTTGCTTCACTCATATCGCGCCTCTAATAGTTGCATGTACAACTATTAATATAAGACACTATTAAGAAACTGTCTATCGACCTTTTTAATAACAATGCTAAAATGAAGAAAAATGGAGGTGCAGATATGTGTACAGCTTTAACTTATAAAACAAAAGATTTCTATTTTGGAAGAAATCTGGACTATGAACATGGATATGGTCAGAGTATCATCGTTGTTCCTAGAAACTATCCAATCCCATTTAGACATATGCAGGATCTGGATCATCATTATGCATTGATCGGCATGGGTATTATGACAGCTGGCTATCCTAATTATTTTGAAGCAATGAATGAAAAGGGACTTGCAATGGCTGGGCTGAACTTTGTTGGAAATGCAGTCTATCATCCAGTGGATGAAACAAAAGATAACGTTGCACAGTTTGAACTGGTAAACTATATTCTTTGTACATGTGCAAATATTGATGAAGCAAAAAAGGCGTTGAAGAATCTGAATGTTGATAATGAGAAGTTCTCTGATCAGATGCCGGATGCTTATCTGCACTGGATGATTGCAGATGAGAATGGATGTTTAGTAGTTGAATCCATGAAGGATGGTTTACATGTACATGAGAATCCTTATGGTGTATTAACAAACAATCCACCATTTGAAATTCAGAGCTTCCTGTTGAATCAATATATGTCACTGTCCGCTCAGCAGCCAGGAAATACATTCTCCAAGGAATTTGATCTGAATACATATTCAAGAGGCATGGGAGGTCTAGGGCTTCCAGGAGACTTGAGCAGTACTTCTAGATTTGCAAAGTGTGTATTTACTAGAACAAACAGTACAAAGGAAGAAAGTGAAGAAGCAAGTGTATCTCAGTTCTTCCATATCATTCACAGTGTTGAACAGCAGAAGGGCTGTTGTGAAGTCAGAGAAGGAGACTATGAATATACGATCTATTCTTCCTGCATGAATACTAACAAGGGAATCTACTATTACACAACATATAATGATGCAACAATTCATGCGATTGATATGCATCGTTGTAATCTGGATGGAAATGAAATTGTTTCTTATCCATTTATGGATGAAGCAAAAATTGAATATCAGAATTGATGAAATGACCGTTTCAATGCGGTCATTTTTTCTTGACTATTTTTTCCATATTCATATAATTACCTATGATAATTACCGGAGGTAACTATATGGATGCGTATCAGGCAAGAAAAGTAATAGATGCTTTTGAAAAAGCTGAAAAAATAGATCCTTCATACATAGTTGTGGGTAAAAATAAAAGTAGATGCTTTAAGTGAAGA
>ERZ1026880.389-NODE-389-length-23017-cov-3.616584_pt1 | contig 23017 bp, 17 predicted proteins | sample MGYA00380170_ERZ1026880 | MGnify/ENA primary metagenome ERZ1026880 (study PRJEB33269, sample SAMEA4719806) | human gut metagenome | biome: human-associated habitat; feature: organic feature; material: feces | place: Cameroon | collected 2013-10 ...
GAAGATATTCGAGCGTTATCGGAAGATGACGAGGAAACTCGTGAATTTATCAAAGAAAATATTGGCTATTTTATTGGATATGATAACCTTTTCTCAACTTGGCTTGACATGGGGAGAGATTTTGATGTATCCAACGTGCGTGATGCTTTATCTGCATTTAGCCGTATGATTTCCGATTCCCATAAGGGAGTCTTTGAAAAAATCTTTTTGACCCTTGAAACTGGCTTGAGCAAGCTTGGCGATAGTTCCAATGCGCAAACCAAATCTATCAGTGGTCTGTTGCAATTGATTAAAGAAATTCCTATGACCGGTAAGCAAGATTATGACGTAATTGGCTTTATTTATGAATATTTGATTGAAAAATTTGCTTCCAATGCCGGCAAAAAGGCTGGGGAATTCTATACCCCACATGAAGTGTCCGTGTTAATCTCTGAAATTGTTGCCGAACATTTGAAAGAACGAGATGCTATCAAAATTTACGACCCAACCAGCGGTTCCGGCTCCCTTTTAATCAATATAGGGAAAAGTGCCTCGAAATATTTGGCGAGTGAAGATAATATTAAATACTATGCCCAGGAGCTCAAAGAAAATACCTACAACCTGACACGTATGAATTTAGTCATGCGTGGGATTAAGCCGGATAATATCTTAGTGAGAAACGGCGATACTTTGGCTGATGACTGGCCATATTTTGATGAAACCGACAAAGAAAATACTTATGACCCGTTATATGTGGATGCAGTCGTAAGCAATCCGCCGTATTCTCAAGCATGGGACCCATCCGGAAAGGAACACGATCCGCGTTACCAACGTTTTGGCATAGCACCAAAGGGAAAAGCGGACTATGCATTTTTATTGCATGACTTATACCATGTAAAGCCCGATGGCATCATGGCAATTGTGTTGCCACATGGTGTGCTTTTTAGAGGCGGTGAAGAAGGAGCAATTCGTAAAAATTTGATAGAAAATAATCATATCGATGCGATTATTGGCTTGCCGGCAAATATTTTTTATGGCACCGGGATTCCTACCATTATCATGATTTTGAAGCAACGCCGTGTTAACACCGATGTATTGATTATTGATGCGTCAAAAGGTTTCATCAAAGAAGGAAAAAATAATAAGCTTCGTGCCTCTGATATTAAGCGTATTGTGGATGCAGTGAATAACCGTAAGGACATTGAAAAATATGCCAAAGTGGTGAGTCGTGAAGAGATTCGTGCCAATGACTATAACCTGAACATCCCGCGCTATGTGGACTCCTCCGAAAAAGCGGAGCAATGGGATATGTACGCCACCATGTTCGGCGGGATTCCGGTGGCAGAAATTGATGCGCTCCACGACTATTGGCAAGCATTTCCAACTTTAAAGGATGTCTTATTCATCCAAAAGGAAGGACCGTATGTGGCGGTGGCGAACAAAGATATTAAAACGGCAATCAAATCGCAGACAGATGTGAAAGATTTTGAAACACGATTCGCACACGCTTTTGAGGGCCTTGATGAATACTTGAGAGTCGAATGGGTAGAAAAAGCAGAAAACTTGGATATCAGTCAAGCTGAAGGCAAGGCAAGCGATGAAATTTTTCGTTGCTTAAAAGGGATTCCGCTCATTAATCGTTATGAAGCTTATCAACTTTTGGATGATGAATGGACAACCATCTCAACCGATTTGGAAATGATTCAAACAGAAGGTTTTCAAACTGTAAAAAAGGTAGACCCTCATCTTGTGATTAAAAAGAAAGATGGCAAAGAACAAGAAGTCCAAGAAGGTTGGTTGGGACATATCCTTCCTTACTTGGGAAAATATATATCGGTTTAGTCACGACTATGACTGCACATTATATAGATGAGGGAACTCTTCTAATAAGAAATTCAGACATAAAAGATGGTAGATTTGAATTTGGAGAAAATCCGATATTCTTAGAAAAATCTTTTGCTATGGCAAATGAAAGCCGTATGCACCAGATAGGAGATGTAATAACTGTACATACAGGAGATGTTGGAACTTCGGCTGTAATTAGCGAAAATGAAGATAAATCAATAGGTTTTGCTACTATTGTAACTCGACCAAAGAAGACAATTATTGATCCATCCTATCTTTGTGGTTTTTTGAACACTGAAAAACATAAGAAATGGGCAGTAGCAATTTCGACTGGTGACGGAAGGACAAATTACAACTTGGGAGATTACTTTGAACTTGTTGTTCCAGTTCCATCAATTAAAGAACAAAAGCAAATTGCTATGTTTATTGAAAATCTTAACCACCTCATCACTCTTCATCAGCGTAAGTATAACCAACTCACTAAAATAAAAAAATCCATGCTTGAAAAAATGTTTCCACATGAAGGACAGGCTGTTCCTGAAATCCGCTTCGCCGGATTTACGGAACCTTGGGAACAGCGTAAGCTGGGAGGAATGGCTGCCCTGATAACAAAGGGGACTACTCCATTGGACAAAAGTAATACAGGCATTGTGAACTTTGTAAAGATTGAGAGTATTGATGAGTCATCGGGTAATATTACAATAACTCAAAAAATATCACTTGATGAGCATAATAGATATTTACATCGTTCTCAGTTAAAAGAAAACGATATTTTATTCTCGATTGCTGGAACTCTTGGACGTGTGACATCAGTAAAATCAAGCATTTTACCAGCAAACACAAACCAAGCTTTAGCCATAATTCGCCTTAAAGATGGTTGCTTGGATTATGTGAAAACATATTTGAAAGGTAAAGCAGTTGCTGATTTCATCAAGAAAAACCCAACTATCGGTGCACAGCCAAACTTGTCTTTAGAACAAGTTGCAAATCTTGAAATCGCAATCCCATCAGAAGATGAACAAAAGATAATTGGTGCTTTCTTTCAGCAGCTCGACCACCTTATCACCCTTCATCAGCGACAGTGTTTATTGTTGCAGCGGATTCGTTTGGCGATGATGACGTCGTTGTTTGTGAACAAAAAGGACATTTATCATAGAAAGGAGATGGTGTTGATGACTTTTCAGAAGGAAGCGGATTTTGAGGACGCACTGATTAAGGTGCTTGGCGAGAAGGGATGGGAGAAAAAGGTTATTAAGTATCCCACGGAACAGGATTTAATCGATAATTGGGCACAGATTTTGTATGAAAATAATAATTCTATTGATCGCTTGAACGGTTATCCGCTCACAGATGGAGAAATGCAACAGATTTTGGAGCAAATCAATACCTTGCGTACGCCACTTAAGCTCAATCAGTTTATCAATGGGAAGACCGTGTCAGTGAAGCGTGATAATCCGGATGATGTGGCGCATTTTGGCAAGGAAGTGAGTTTAAAAATTTATGACCGACATGAAATTGCAGCCGGACAGAGCAAATATCAGATTGTTCAACAACCGGTGTTTGCGAGAAAATCCAAGGTGCTTAATGATCGCCGTGGGGATTTGATGCTTTTGATCAATGGAATGCCGGTGATTCATATTGAGCTTAAACGCAGTGGGGTACCGGTGAGTCAGGCGTATCATCAAATTGAAAAGTATTCTCACGAAGGCGTCTATACCGGGTTGTTTTCTCTGGTGCAGGTGTTTTTGGCGATGACACCGGAAGAAACACGATATTTTGCCAATCCGGGCATCGACGGCAAGTTTAATTCGGACTATTATTTTAAATGGGCGGATTTTAATAATGAGCCGATGAATGACTGGAAGGATGTAGCTTCTTCACTTTTGCATATTCCGATGGCGCATCAGTTAGTCGGCTTTTATACGGTGGCAGACGAATCAGATGGCGTGCTCAAGGTGATGCGTAGTTATCAGTATTATGCAGCCAATGCGATTTCCGATAAGGTGGCTCGCATAAAATGGGATGAGCAAAATCAACGAGGTGGCTATATTTGGCATACAACAGGTTCCGGTAAAACGATGACGAGTTTCAAGTCTGCTCAATTGATTGCCGACTCAAGAGATGCTGACAAGGTAGTATTTTTGATGGACCGCATTGAGTTGGGCACGCAATCGTTAGGGGAATATCGTGGCTTTGCCGGTGAATCCAAAGGTGCAAGCAATGAAAATTCTTGTGTGCAAGCGACGGAAAGTACTTATGCGCTGATTGCAAAGCTCAAGAGTGATTCTCCGCTGGAGACTTTGATTGTAACATCCATTCAAAAAATGAGTCGTATCAAGGACGAAGAGGGCGGATTAAACGCAGCAGACATCGAAAAGATAAACAGTAAGCGTATTGTCTTTATAGTTGATGAATGCCACCGTTCTACTTTTGGAGAGATGTTGCTTACCATTAAGAACACTTTCCCTCGTGTGGTTTTCTTTGGTTTTACCGGTACACCGATTCAAGAAGATAATCAAAAGAAAATGAATACGACTTCTACAGTCTTTGGTGATGAGCTCCATCGTTACAGTATTGCAGACGGAATTCGAGATAAGAATGTATTGGGATTTGACCCATATCGCGTTACTACTTTTAAAGAAAAGGACTTGCGTCATGTGGTGGCGCTTGAAAAGGCAAAGGCAAAGGATTTGACGGAAGCGCTTAAGGACCCTAAAAAATCCGCTATGTATTACAAATATATGGATGTTAAGCAGGTCCCGATGGCAGGCTATATTGATGTGAATGGTAAATATATTAGTGGTATAGAGGATCATATTTCGATGGCGCAATATCGCACAGAAGAGCATCAACAAGCGGTAGTTATGGATATATGCAGTCAGTGGGCATTTTTGAGTCGTGGCTCGAAGTTTCATGCTATTTTTGCGACTAGTAGCATTCCGGAAGCTATTGACTATTACAGATTATTTAAAAAAGAGATGCCGACACTAAAGACAACGTGCTTATTTGACCCATCGATTGATAATGATGGTGGCACAGCGTTCAAAGAAGATGGCTTAGTAGAAATTATCGAAGATTACAATGATCGCTACAAGCAGGATTTTGCACTGGGGACGCATGCGCGCTTTAAAAAGGATATTGCTTTGCGATTGGCGCATAAGGAATATTACAAGCGTATTGAGCATGAACCGGAAAAACAGTTGGATGTATTGATTGTTGTGGACCAAATGCTAACAGGTTTTGACTCGAAGTGGGTTAATACCTTGTATATGGATAAGGTCATGGAATATGAAAATATTATTCAAGCCTTTTCCAGAACTAATAGATTATTTGGACCGGATAAACCTTTTGGGACCATTCGTTACTACCGCAAACCATTTACTATGGAAAGAAACATTGACTTGGCGGTCGGTTTGTATTCGGGAAATAGGCCGATTGGTTTATTTGTGGATAAACTCTATAAAAATATTATCAAGCTCAATGTGATTTATACGGATATTAAAGAGCTTTTTGAAAATGCGGGTATTGAGGGTTTTGAAAAATTGCCGAGTGAAGAATCGGTTATTGCCAAATTTGCGCAATTATTTGCAGAACTGCAAAGCTATTTTGAGGCAGCCAAGATTCAAGGTTTTAAGTGGACTGAATTGATGTATTACTTTATGGATGATGATGGGCATACACAATCTGTGACATTGGATTTTGATGAAACCACTTATTTGATTCTGCTGCAGCGTTATAAAGAAATTCCTCGTGGTGGTGGGGATTTTGGCCCAGATGTGCCGTATGATTTGGTGAGCTATATTATTGATATCGATACCGGACGTATTGATGCGGATTATATGAATAGCCGATTTGAAAAATATCTCAAGCTGATTCGCAAGGATAAAGCGTCAAAGAGGTTGATTGAGCAAGCATTAAATGAACTGCATAAATCCTTTGCGTCTCTTTCTCAAGAAGAGCAGAAGTATGCAAATATTTTCTTGCATGATGTTCAGCGTGGTGATGTTGAAGTGGAAGAAGGAAAAACCTTACGTGATTATATTACAGAGTATCAATGTCACGCATATGATGATCAAATTCATCGTTTCGCCGAAGCTCTTGGCTTGGAAGAAAGCAAGCTTCGTCACATGATGGACTTAAAAATAACAGAGGCGAGCATCAATGAATTTGGACGATTGGATGATCTAAAGAAGACGTTGGACAAAGCAAAAGCAAAGCAATTTTTTGAAGCAAAGGAGGGTGTGAAGCTCAGCCCTCCAAAAGTTAATATAAGAGCAGACAAAATGATTAGAGAGTTCATTCTTAAAGGTGGATTTGAAATTGATTGATGACAGTGGAGTCAGGGTGGCGACCTTGACTCCTTTTTGGTATAGAGCAGCGTAAGCCATTTTTATGATAAGGAGGATAAAAATGGATAAACATAGTATGAGTGAAGAATTGTTTTGTGAATACTATAAGAAATGGATTGCTGTGTACAAGGAGGGGGCGCTTAGAGAGGTTACGCTGGGTAAGTATTATATGACGCAACGGTGGTTAGAACGCTTGGTGCCGGAACTAAAAGTGTGCGATCTTAACCGTATCACTTATCAACAACTTTTGAATGATTACGCTATGACTCATGAACGACAAACTACGATGGATTTTCATCACCAGTTAAAAGGGGCAATTCTAGATGCGGTGGATGAAGGGCTTATTTCCAGAGATCCAACAAGAAAGGCCATTATCAAAGGAAAAACACCGAATGAAAATAAAAAGATAAAGTATCTGAATCAGTTTGAATTGCATACTTTGTTGTCAAAGTTGCAGTTATCTTCGGAAGTAAACTGGGATTGGTTTATTTTGCTGGTGGCGAAAACCGGCTTGCGGTTTTCGGAAGCATTGGCGTTGACACCAAAAGATTTTGATTTTCCGCATCAATCGATTTCCGTTAATAAGACATGGAATTATAAGGGTGAGAGTGGATTTCTGCCGACTAAGAATCAATCGTCTGTACGAAAGGTGCCGATTGATTGGCAAATGGTGATTCAGTTTTCAGAGCTTATTCGAGATTTGCCAGAAGATGAACCGATTTTTGTAAAGGGCAAGGTCTATAATTCAACGGTTAATGGAATTTTGGCGCGATATTGCAAGCAGGCCGAGGTGCCGGTGATTTCTATCCATGGATTGCGTCATACACACGCATCAATCTTATTATTTGCGGGCGTATCTATTGCAAGTGTTGCGAGAAGACTGGGACATTCAAGTATGAACACGACGCAGAAGACGTATTTGCATATTATTCAAGAATTGGAAAACAGAGATATTGATTTGGTTATGCGCGCGTTGGCGGTATTGAACTGATTTCAAATAAAGTGGCTTACGCTGAATTTTTAGATGCTGTTATTAGGGCTTAATCTTTTTTTCTTACTTTGCTATGACTTTTTTGCTGCGGGTTGTCGGTGTTCATATGCTATAATAAGTCAAATAAATTAATGGCTGCGAGGTGTTCTGTATGCGTGCGTTGAAACTTGGTTTGGTGATTATTATTATTGGGCTGGGGGCGTTTAGTTTTTTCGGGGTTGCTCCTCGTGCGGAGTTGTTGCCGCTTATGATGTTGACGCTAGGTGTGTTATTGATAGTGCGTGGGCAGGATTATAAGCGTGAGAATGATCGTAGTGGCTTTCTGTTGTTAACGGTGGCGGGGCTGTTTGTGTTGGCTGTGGTAGTGGCACAATTTTTGATGTAGGTGTTGTGTTTGAAAGGAGGGCGCACATTGGGCAAGTGGTTGAAGTGGCTTTTAGTGGTGCTTTCTTTTGTATGTATATTCATGATGTGTGTGTATCCGTTTCGCGGGTTTATATTTGGAACAAGCGCGGCTGTTGTTAATGCGAAGTCGAACGCTGATTTTGGAATTGCTGATTTTCACAGTAGTGTGGACAAGGATGCGGATGGTGTGGATGACCAAGCGGATGTATTGGAAGGTGCGCGTGCATATATTGCAACCAAGCCGGTGTACAAGAGTGTGTATTATGAGGGTGGTTACCCAACGGATGAGTATGGGGTGTGTACGGATGTGATTGCGCAGGCGATGTTACATGCAGGCTATGATTTGCGTGCGTTGGTGGATGCAGATATTCATGCCAGACCTGAAGCGTACAATATGACACAGCCGGATAGCAATATTGATTTTCGACGGGTGCCGAATTTGCAGGTGTATTTTGCAGAAAATGCGGTGGCGTTAACGACTGATATAAGTCAAATAGATCAGTGGCAAGGCGGCGATATTGTAATTTTTACGAATCATATTGGAATTGTGTCGGATGTGCGTAATCGCAAGGGTGTGCCATATTTGATTCATCATGCCAATCCGGTTCAAGCGTCTTACGAAGAGGATGTGATGGCGCGCTATGAAAAGAAAATAGTGGGTCATTATCGTTTAAGTGAATAGAGTAGAGGCAGAGGGTGAGACCGCTTTCTGCTTTTTTGTTTGTTAATGATTGCATGGCAATGGTGTGTCGGGTAAACTGAGTGTAGTAAATTCATTAGAGGAGTGATTTCATGTTACACGAGTTTTCTTTTCCATCTTATAATGATCGCGATCAGGTGCAAGCGTGGATTTATGTACCGGCGAAAAAGCCTGTCGGTGTGGTGCAATTAGTGCATGGTTTTGGTGAGCATTCTCGCCGTTATATCCATATGATTGTGCAATATTTGGAAGCAGGTTTTGTGGTTGCTGCTGATGATCATGTTGGTCACGGCAAGACTGCTGTTGTAAACGATACTTGGGGCGACTGGGGTGACAAGGGCTTTGAAACCATGGTCGAGGACGAAAAGCGTTTGAAGGATATTGTTGTTGAAAAGTTCCCTGATTTGCCATATTTCTTCTTTGGGCATAGTATGGGGTCTGTTATTACTCGTCAATTTATGGCTCGCTATGGCGATGAGCTTGCCGGGGCGACGATGTGCGGTACTTGTGGGGCGTTGGATTTCACCGAAGCGACTGCGATGCTTGAACAACTTGTTAGCGAAGGCAAAGGGGACGAAAGCAGTGCTGAAGCGGTTGGTGTGATGCTTGGTTGGATGAGCGACCGTGTGAAAGATCCAAAAATCGGTAATGAATGGATTTGCCATGTCCCTTATGTGCAAGTGGACCATGCGGAAGATCCATTTGATGCGTTTACTAAACCAACGATGAATAAGTCTTTGCTTTATTTTATCGAAATGATGAAGGACATTACCGGCAAGGAATGGGCGCAACGTGTGCCAACCGAGCTTCCTATTTATTCCATCGCAGGGGATGAGGATCCGTTTGGGATGTATGGTCAAGGGGTGTACGAAACCACCAATTGGCTGATTGATACCGGTCATGATGTGACAACTTTGGTATATCCGGGTTACCGACATGAAATTCACAATTATTCCGAGTTGAAGGATGAAGTGTGTGAAGGTGTAGTTGGTTTTATGGAAAGCGTATTATTTGATTAATCATGTGCAGAGTCTTCATATATTTTGATTAATCATGTGCAGAGTCTTCATATATAATGAAGGCTCTTTTTTGTAGTTAGAAGGGAGTGGCTCAAGATGTTGGAACTACCAATTCGCATTGGTTCGTTGGAATTGGCAAATCGTTTGGTATTGCCACCGATGGCAACGGAAAAGACCGAAGCCGGTGTAGCGAGTGAGGCGCTGTGCGATTATTATCGTGAACGTTCCGGTAAGATTGGCCTCATTATTACGGAACATGCATATGTATTAAAGGAAGGAAAAGCATCAACCAAACAGTTGTCATTAGGGCCTGATGCTGATTTGGAGAGTCTTCGTAGGCTTGTTAACGCGATTCATGCTAAGGGAACGACAAAGGTGATTGCACAAATTAGTCATGCCGGGCAATATACGACTGAGGAAATTATCGGGCAGGCACCGATTACAGTCGATGGACTTTCTGTTGAGGAAATAGCGCACATTCAGCAGGCTTTTGTGGATGCTGCATTGCGGGCGAAGCAAGTGGGGTACGATGGTGTGGAAATTCATTGTGCTCATGGGTTTCTTTTGAATCAGTTTTATTCGCCGCTTACCAACCATCGCACCGATGCTTACAGCGGTGCCACTCTTGAAGGTCGCACGCGTTTTCAATGCGAAATTATTCGCATGGTGCGTGAGGCGGTTGGCGCAGCGTATCCTGTGATTTTCCGATTTGGCGCATATGACCATATCGAAGGTGGGTCTACCTTGGCGGAAATCGGAGAAGCGGCGAGGATTTTTGTAGCAGCAGGCTTGGATATGATTGATGTATCCGGTGGATTGGTGGGCTTTTGCTTGAAAAATAATACCGAAGCTGGGTATTTCAGTGCCGAATCTGAAAGGGTAAAGCAAGCGGTGACGGTACCGGTGCTTCTTACCGGTGGGATTCATTTGCGCGAAGAAGCTGAAGCGTTACTTGAAACTGGACAATGCGATATGATTGGCATTGGAAGACCTATTTTAAATGATGCCAAGTGGATAGATTTGGTGCTGGATGTGGATTAATGGCGGATTACAGGTGTTTTTACCCTTTACAATCGGGAATGCATCTTTTATACTATAGATGTTATAGCGCTTTAGGCGCACATTATAGATATACTGAGAACGGGAGCCTGCTTGCAGTGGCTGTGATAGGGAGAGATGGCATGACTGGAACCATCTTACAGTGCGCAACATGTGGATTTCACCCGGGAGTATCTTTCCTTGAATAGAGTAGGGGAAGGCGTAATCAGGCGTTAACGATTTAAGTGATTTGTCCATGTGGCAAATAATAAGGGTGGTACCACGGCACTTCGTCCCTTTTGGGGGCTGAAGTGCCTTTTTATTTTGTAAGGAGGAAAAAGATGAAAGACTCTTTAATGCAAATCAAAGAGGCGGCATTGAACGCCATTGAAAATTATGATGATTTAGAAAAAATCAACGAGCTGCGTGTAAAATACCTTGGTAAAAAAGGGGAACTTACCGCTATTTTGAAGGGCATGGGTAAGCTTTCTGCTGAAGAGCGTCCAGTTATGGGTGAACTTGCAAACACAGTGCGTGACACCATTAATCATGCTTTAGAGGAAAAGGCCGAAGAACTTCGTGAAGCCATCTTAAATGAACGTTTGGCTGCAGAAACTTTGGACGTAACTATGCCTGGGATGAGCATGCCACAAGGTCATTTGCATCCGCTCACTCAAGTTATTAATGACGCAAAGCGCATCTTTACCGGTCTTGGCTTTGAAGTCGCTGAAGGCCCTGAAATTGAAAGTGACTATTACAATTTCGAAGCATTGAATTTGCCACCGGACCATCCGGCGCGTGATATGCAGGATACCTTCTATATTAATGATAAGGTTGTATTACGTACTCAAACTTCCGGCGTGCAAATTCATGCAATGGAAAAAATGAATGGCAAACTTCCTGTAAAGGTTATTGCGCCAGGGCGTGTATATCGTAAGGATGATGACGCTACCCACTCCCCAATGTTCCACCAAATCGAAGGCTTGGTAGTTGACGAGCACATTACCATGGCTGACCTTAAGGGAACTTTGTTGGCATTCGTTCGTGAAATGTTCGGCCAAGACGTGAAAATTCGTTTGCGTCCAAGCTATTTCCCATTCACCGAACCATCCGCAGAAGTTGACATCAGCTGTGTAGCTTGCGGCGGTAAAGGTTGCCGCGTATGCTCTCACACCGGTTGGTTGGAAATCCTCGGTAGTGGGATGGTGCATCCAAATGTATTGCGTGCCGGTGGCTATGACCCTGAAAAGGTAACCGGTTTTGCATTTGGGATGGGCGTTGAACGTATTGCGATGTTGCGTTATGGCATCAACGACTTACGTCTGTTGTTTGCAAATGACGAACGTTTCTTGGATCAATTTTAATAAGTAGGAGGTCAGCATGTTAGTTTCATATAATTGGTTAAAAGAGTATGTTGATATTGAACAATCTGCTTATGAATTGGCTGAAATTATTACCCGTGCCGGCGTTGAAATCGGCGGGGTTGAACCAACCAACAAGGGCGTAAGCGGTGTTGTTGTAGCAAAGGTATTGACCTGTGAAGATCATCCGGATTCCGATCACTTGCATCTTTGCACTGTGACCACTGATGGTGAAAATAGTATTCAAGTCGTATGTGGCGCGCCAAATATTGCACAAGGGCAAACTGTTATGTTTGCACAAGTGGGCGCAGAGCTCCCTGGCGGCTTCAAAATCAAAAAAGCAAAATTACGTGGTGTTGAATCCAACGGGATGATTTGCTCTATGCAAGAAATCGGCGTGGACGAAGACCTCGTTGCCCCTGCAGATAAGGACGGTATTCGTGTGCTTCCTGATGATGCACCATTGGGCGCAGATGTGATGGAATATCTCGGAATGAACGACTATGTATTGGACGTTGACTTGACGCCAAACCGTTCTGACTGCTTGAGTGTATATAACATTGCAAAAGAAGTTGGTGCACTGCTTAAAAAACCTGTAAAGCCAATTGACATCACCATTCAAGATGGCAATGATGTGAATGAATTAATGACTGTAACCAATAAGGCACCTGAACTTTGCCACCGTTTCACCGGTACCATGGTAAAGGGTGCAAAGATTGGCCGTTCCCCACTTTGGATGGAACATCGTTTGCAATGTGCAGGTATGCGTCCAATTTCCAACCTTGTTGACGTGACCAACTATGTTATGATGGAACTTGGTCAACCATTACACGCTTACGACTATACCACCTTGGCAAACAAGGAAATCGTCGTTCGCACCGCTGAAAAAGAAGAACACATTGTTACGCTTGATGGCCAAGATCGTGAATTGAGTGATGAAATGCTTCTCATTTGCGATGGTGAGCGTGTTATCGGTGTTGCTGGTGTAATGGGTGGCGAAAACACTGAAGTGGCTGATACCACTGAAGATGTTTTCATTGAAGCAGCTTGCTTCCAAGCAACCAATGTACGCCGTACTGCGGTGGCACTTGGTCTTCGTACCGAAGCATCTTTGCGCTTTGAAAAGAACGTAAATATTGAAATGACCGGATTTGCCGGCTGGCGTCCAGCAAACCTTATGGTTGAAACTGCTGGAGCTACATTGGTATCCGGTCAAATTGACCAATATCCAACCCCACACGAACCTGTTGTTGTGTCTATGAAGTACCACAAGGCCAACGATATCCTTGGGACCGACATTCCGTACGAAGAAATGCGTGGCTATTTGGTAGACCTTGGTTTCCAAGTATTGGAAGAAGACGAAGAGGGGTTGACTGTTCAAGTGCCATCTCATCGTCCTGATATCTCTATTCAAGAAGATTTGGTTGAAGAAATCGCACGTCTTTATGGCTATGACAATATTCCTGAATCCTTGCCATATGGTGCAACCAACCCTGGGGTACTCACTCCGGCGCAACGTTTGACCGACCACGTGAAGAACAACCTTGCTGGTCTTGGCTTAAACGAAATCATTACCTATAGCTTCATTGGAAAGAAGCATTGTGATTTACTTCGCTACAAAGAAGACGATGTTCGTCGCAACCAAATTGCTATCAGCAATCCGCTTAGCGAAGATATGTGTGTGATGCGTACCTCCCTTTTGCCATGTATGCTTGATACCATCAGCAAAAATGTACACCATCAACAACAAAATCTTGCTTTGTTTGAATGCAGTTCGGTATTTTCCAGCGACCATGACTTGACTATGGACAACCTTGCGAAGGAAGACCAACATTTAGTTATTGCTATGACCGGTCAAACCGCAAAGGATTGGATGGGCACTCAAAAAACTTATGATTTCTACTATCTCAAGGGAATCATCGAAGCGGTCTTGAGTGACCTTCATATCCATGACTGGCATGTGGAAGCTGTGACAGATGACCCAACTTGGCACCCAGGGCGCACTGCAGCACTTTATATCGGTGGCACCTATTGCGGGACCTTTGGTGAATTGCACCCACTCGTTGTAAAGAACTATGACATTAAAGCGCCTGTATATGCAGCTGAACTTTCTATGGATGTTATTTTAAGCGTGGGCGAAGTAGTTCCTGTTTATGAAGAAACACCAAAGTATCCGGCGGTTGCACGTGACTTGGCTGTTGTTGTTGAAAAACGCGTGCCAATGGGCGCTATTAAGGCTGCTATTGTTGGTGCTAAACCAAATTATCTCAAAGACATCAACGTATTCGATATCTACGAAGGTGTTCAACTCGGTTTGGACAAAAAGTCTATCGCATTTTCCTTGGTATTCCAAAGTGATGAACAAACCTTGACTGATGACCTTGTTCAAGTTGAACTTCAAAAGATTATTTCTGCCATCGAAAGTGAATGCGGTGGCCAACTCCGTGCGTAATTTCCTTGATGTTGGAAAATGAGCGGAGGAAAATGAAGGTATGGATCCAATAGCATTTGAAATCGGACCAATTGCGGTGCATTGGTATGGCATCTTGATTGCCACTGCTTTTGTGATTGGCGTATTGGGAACGATGCGTGAGGCCAGGCTTCAAGACATCGATGACGATTTATACTTGAATCTCGTGATGGCCTGTATCATTTGCGCTATTTTGGGTGCGCGGATGTATTATGTCATTTTTGAATGGGACTACTATAGCCAGCATCCGAGTGAAATCATTGCGGTTTGGCATGGTGGACTTGCCATTCATGGTGGCATTATTGGTGGGATGATTGCGGCATTGATTTGTACCAAAAGATATCATTTTCGATTGTGGCAAATCTTTGACATTATCGCGCCGTTTCTGATTCTTGGACAGGCTATTGGTCGTTGGGGTAACTTCTTCAATCAAGAAGCTTATGGCTATGAAGTGAGTCCGGATGTGGTACCGTGGGCGATGTTTATTGACGGGGCTTATCGACATCCAACCTTTCTTTATGAAAGCATTTGGGATGTGTTGGGGTTCGTCCTTTTGATGGTTCTTTCTAGAAACCTCAAACTCAAGGAAGGGGACATTGCCCTGTCCTATTTCATCTACTACTCACTGGGTCGATTTGTGATTGAGAGTTTCCGCACGGATAGTCTCATGCTCGGACCGCTCCGTATGGCGCAGGTCATTAGCTTGATGTTTATTTTGACGGCGGTAGTGATTGCGTTAGTAAGACGCAAAAAAGCACCGAGTCGTGGAGAGTATTTGAAGATACGACAGCGAAATTTAAGGGGTGGAGCCAATGGCAAATGATATTTACGAATCCGGTGAAGATTATCTTGAAACCATCCTGCGATTACAAAAGCAAATATCGCAAGTGAGAAGTATAGACGTGGCACATGCTTTGGATTATTCAAAGCCAAGCGTAAGCCGCGCTATGAAAATCCTTTCTGAAAAAGGTCTCATTTACATGGATGAAAAAAAGTATATTCACCTGACAGACCTTGGCTTAGCCAAGGCGGAGAATGTGGCGCGCAGACATCGCCTCATTCGAACAGCGTTGATTGATATTTTTGATGTATCACCGGATGTGGCAGAAGAAGATGCATGTCGCATTGAACACATCGTCAGTGACGAAACTATCGAAAAAATTGCAGCTAAAATAGGTGCTGAATAGCCTTTAGCGATAAATAGGCGAGGAGTTTTTAAAGTTCCTCGCCTTTTGTATATTTATTGCCTGTATAGTTGATATTAAAAAATAGTGATGGTGAAGAAGGGTGGGAGCGTTGACGTTCCCAGCGATAATTATTATAATAGAAAGCAATGAATTCTCCTGTTGTTATAGTACACATGGAGAAAAAGAAAGGGCCTTTGAAAGATGATTGAACAATATGATTTTAAGAAAATAGAATCAAAATGGCAGCAGAAATGGGCTGAAGAAAATCTCTATAAAGCAGATGACACCACAAAGCCAAATTATTACTGCTTAGAAATGTTCCCATACCCATCGGGTAACCTTCATATGGGTCACGTGCGTAACTATTCTATCGGTGACGTTATTGCACGTTTCAAAACCATGCATGGCTACAATGTGTTGCATCCAATGGGGTGGGACTCCTTTGGTTTGCCTGCTGAAAACGCTGCAATTAAACACGGCGTACCACCGGCAAAATGGACTCGCGAAAATATCGCAAACATGAAGCGTCAATTTAATGCGCTCGGATTGAGCTTTGATTGGGATCGTGAAGCAACCACTTGCATGCCGGATTACTATCGTTGGACCCAATGGATTTTCCTTCAACTTTATAAGAACAACTTGGCATATAAGAAAAATGCCAATGTTAACTGGTGCCCAGGATGCCAAACCGTATTGGCAAACGAACAAGTTGTAGACGGCAAGTGCGAACGCTGTGACTCCGTTGTGGAAAAGAAATCTTTGGACCAATGGTTCTTTAAAATTACCGATTATGCACAACGCTTGTTGGATGACCTTGATAAATTAGAAGGCTGGCCAAACAAGGTTAAAATCATGCAAGAAAATTGGATTGGCCGTTCCGAAGGGGCAATGATTACCTTTGAAGCTGAAACCGGTGATACATTTGAAGTATTTACTACCCGTCCTGATACCCTTTTTGGGGTAACCTACGTAGTATTTGCACCGGAACATCCTCTGGTACAAAAATTCATCGAAGGGAAAGCTGAAGCTGCAAGTGTTCAAGAATTTATCGACCGTACCACTAAGATGAGTGAAATTGAACGTACCTCCAATGAAACCGAAAAAGAAGGGGTATTCACTGGTGCGTATGCGGTAAACCCTATTAACGGTAAACAGGTACCTATCTTTGTTGGTAACTATGTTATCTATGAATATGGTACTGGTGCAGTTATGGGTGTACCTGCTCATGATGAACGTGACTTTATGTTTGCAAAGAAATTCGGTCATCCAATCGAAGTGGTAGTTACACCGGTAGACCATGTGTTGACTGTGGATGAAATGGAAACCGCCTACGTGGATGAAGGGGTTATGATGAACTCCGGTGAATTTGACGGCATGAACAACGTTGAAGCTGGCCGTGCTATTGTGGCAAAGCTTGACGAAATGGGCAAAGGCCATCAAACTGTTAACTTCCGTTTGAGAGACTGGTTGATTTCTCGTCAACGCTTCTGGGGTGCGCCAATTCCAATTATTTATTGTGATGACTGCGGCGCAGTTCCTGTTCCGGAAGATCAGCTTCCTGTATTGCTTCCTGAAGATGTAGAATTTAAGGCAAACGGTGAATCTCCACTAAACTATGTAAAGGAATTCGTTGAAACTACTTGCCCAATTTGTGGGAAGCCTGCACGCCGTGAAACCGATACAATGGATACCTTTGTATGCTCCAGCTGGTATTTCTTGCGCTACTGCGACCCCCACAATACCGAAATGCCATTTGCCAAAGAAAAAGCAGATTTCTGGATGGAAAATGGTGTTGACCAATATATCGGCGGCGTAGAACACGCTATTCTTCACCTGCTCTATGCACGTTTCTTCACCAAAGTGTTCCATGACTTTGGTATGTGCAAAACCGATGAACCATTCCAAAACCTTTTGACCCAAGGGATGGTATTAAAAGACGGTACCAAAATGAGTAAGTCCAAAGGTAACATTGTTTCACCTGAAGATATTCTTGCACAATATGGTGCAGACACAGCAAGACTCTTTATTCTCTTTGCGGCACCACCGGATCGTGACCTCGAATGGAATGACCGCGCTGTTGAAGGGTGCTATCGTTTCTTGAACCGTGTATGGCGTTTGCTCGAATATTATCTCGAAGACGAAGTGGGAGATGCTAAGGAAGGTGCAGATAAGGAATTGCGCCGCTTGACTCACACCACGATTAAACGCGTGACTGATGACGTTTCCAAGCGTTTCAACTTTAATACTGCTATTTCCTCTATCATGGAAATGGTGAACGGGATGTATCATTTTAGAGAAAATAACAATCAAGTTATTTCACCTGCAATGCAAGAAGCGATGGAAACCTTGATGCTTCTTTTAGCACCTATTACACCGCATCTTGCTGAAGAAATGTGGGAAAAAACCGGCCATACTGAAAGCATTCATATGCAAAAGTGGCCGGAAGTAGATCCTGCTGCACTTCAAGTGGATGAAGTAGAAATGGTTGTTCAAGTGAACGGCAAGCTTAAGGCACGTATCGTTGTGGGCAGTGACTTGGACAAAGACAGTATTGTTGAACAAGCAATGCAAGAACAAAAAGTTCAAGACGCCATTGCAGACAAGACTGTTCGCAAGACCATTGTTGTTCCAGGCAAACTCGTTAATATTGTAGTAGGTTAATCAATATGAATATAAACACAGAGCAAACACAGTATCAGATTCCGCGACTTGTTGTGGCGGCAATCCAAGGGCGCTCTGGCAAGACCACGTTTACAATAGGGCTCCAACGAGCCCTTCGTGAACGTGGTCTTCTGTTGCAAGGGTTTAAAAAAGGACCGGATTACATTGATCCGAGTTGGTCAACCTTTGCAAGTGGAGTGCCTTGCAGAAACTTGGATGCTGTCATGATGACAAAAGAACAAATTATTCACTCCATGTGCATGCATGGCAAAGACAAAGACATTGCCATTGTAGAAGGGGCCATGGGGATGTTTGATGGCTTAGACTGGCAAGGAAGCAATAGCACCGCTGAGCTTGCAGTAACCTTGCAAGCACCGGTTATTCTTGTTGTTAGTAGCAATCGCATTACCCGTAGTGTAGCGGCACTGATTAACGGCGTTGTGAACTTTGATAAACGCGTCAAAGTTGCCGGCGTTGTTCTAAATCAGGTGGCGCGCCCGCGTCATTTAAATATCATGACCAAGTGTATTGAGGAATATTGTGATGTTCCGCTTTTGGGTGCACTTCCAAAAACCAAAGATATTGAGATACCGGACCGTCATTTGGGGCTTATTCCGGCAAACGAACAGGATGCCCTTCATTCGCGTATAGACCGATTAGGCAAGCTTGTGAGTGATCATGTTGATATTGATGCTATTTTGGAAATTGCCAAAACAGCACCAACGTTGATTGATACCATACCGGCACGTCCTGTCATTGAAATCGAAAGCAAAGTGAGGATAGGCGTCGTTAAAGACCGCGCATTTAGTTTCTATTATCCTGAAAACATCGAAGCGCTCGAAGCGGAAGGCGCAGAAATTATATATCTGGATGCAATGAACGACGCGCATTTACCGGATTTAGATGGGCTTTATATTGGCGGTGGCTTCCCGGAAATGTTTGCAGCAGAGCTAGAAGCAAATGAAACCATGCGCAACGATGTGAAACAAGCATCGGAAAAAGGTATGCCAATATACGCAGAATGCGGTGGACTAATGTATTTGGTAAAAGACCTTGTAAGTGAAAATAATCACAGCTCGATGGTTGGCGTATTTGATTGCAGCGTCGCAATGGAGAAAAAACCGGTTGGTCATGGCTATTCTATTCAACGTGCTACAAAGGAAAATCCGTTTTTTCCAGAAAATATTGAATTGAAAGGACATGAATTCCACCATTCAAGCGTACGATTTGCAGAAGGGCAAATCGTGCCACCATGTGGCTTTGAAACAAAACGAGGCAAAGGTCTTGTAACAATCGGCGAAACGCCATATGATGGCTTGGTTTATAAAAATACCTTCGCAACTTATCATCATTTTCATGCAGCAAGTTCTCCAATTTGGGCAGAAAATTTTGTAAAAATGGCACGCAAGTTCCATAAAAATAAGTAATGCTTATAGTTTATATAAGAGAATTACGAGCTAACTCCCGTGCTATTTATTGCAAAAATTCACAAAGTGTGAGAAACTATGGAAAGTAGATGAGTTAAAAGTCAGATGATGACAAAGTAGATAATATCAAATGGAAGGAGAGGAAAAATATGTTCTTAGTAGAAGTTGATGAAGCTACTTGTGTTGGTTGTGGTGCTTGCGCATCCAACTGCCCACAAAACGTTTATGAAATGTTAGACGGCGTTTCTACTGTTACCGAAGCAGAATGCATCGGTTGCCAAACTTGCGTTGCAGTTTGCCCAGCAGGCGCTATTTCATTGAACGAATATTGATTTTATGTCACAGGTGGAACTGTGACAAATAATATGGAGGTGTATGGATTTGTCAACCAACAATAGACCGATGATGGAAGAGATGAAGAACGGCCAATGGCCTTCCTTCGTAAAAGAAATTGAAAAAGCTACTTCCGTCGATAATGAAGTTTGTAATACTTTGCTCGATTTATTGGAAGAATCTTATGAAATCAGAAAACCACTTTGGAAGCACGGTGGTATCGTAGGCGTACGCGGTTACGGCGGCGGTGTTGTAGGTCGTTATACCTTAAAACCTGAAAAATACCCAGCAGTAACCGAATTCCACACTGTTCGTGTTAACCAACCTTCTGGTTTCTTCTACAAGACTTCCGACCTTCGCACTTTGTGCGACATCTGGGAAAAGCACGGCTCCGGTTTGACCAACATGCATGGTGCTACCGGTGACATCGTATTCCTCGGTACTACTACCGACGAATTACAACCATGCTTCAATGACCTTTCTGATGCTGGTTGGGACTTGGGTGGTTCCGGTTCTAACCTCAGAACCCCAAGCTGCTGTGTAGGTCCTGGTCGTTGCGAATTCTCTTGCATCGATACCTTGGACTTCACCTACAATGTAACCCAACACTATCAAATGGAATTGCACCGCCCAATGTGGCCTTACAAGTCCAAAATCAAAGTGTCTGGTTGCCCTAACGACTGCGTATCTTCCGTAGCACGTTCCGACATTGCGGTTATTGGTACCTGGAGAGACGACATTAAGATTGATCAAGCTGAAGTAGCTGCTTATGCAGATGCTGGCCTCCCAATCAATGCTATTATTTCCCGTTGCCCATCCAACTGCATGAAGTACGATGCTGACAAGAAAGAAATCACCATCGATAACGCTAACTGCACCCGTTGCATGCACTGCATCAACGTTATGCCTAAGGCTCTTCATGTTGGTGATGATAAGGGCTGCTCCATCCTTCTCGGTGGTAAGTCTACTATCGTTCAATCTGCTTTCTTGGGCTGGGTAGTTGTACCATTCATGAAGCTCGACAAAGAAAACGACTACGAAAACTTCAAAGAATTCGTAGAAGGCGTTTGGGACTGGTGGGATGAAAACGCTAAGACCCGTGAACGTCTTGGTGAATTGATCTACAGACTCGGCATGAACTCCATGCTTAAAGCTATCGACATGAAGCCAGTACCACAAATGGTTAAGCATCCACGTGAAAACCCTTATATCTACTGGTATGGTGAAGACTTTAATCAAACGGAGGTGGCTGAATAATGATGTCTCAATACGCTGCAACTGATATTGGACCACCGCACTACTGGGATAAAATGCCTAAAGTATGCCAAGATAACTACGGTGTATGGCAATATCACGAAAAAGTAAAACCAGGTGTTTTAAAGCACGTTGGTCCTAACGGGGCTCTTTACACTGTACGTGTTGGTTCCCCACGTTTGCTTTCTACCGAATCCATTCGTTGGTTCGCTGACTTAGCTGACAAGTACTGCGAAGGGCACCTTCGTTTTACTACCCGTTGCTCTGTAGAATTCTTGACTACCGAAGAAGCAAACGTTGACAAGATCATCGAAGAAGTAGAAGCTTATGGCTTCCCTGTTGGTGGTACTGGTAACTCCTTACGTAACATGCTTCACACTCAAGGTTGGGTACACTGCCACAGTGCTGCTACTGACGCTTCTGGTACCGTTAAAGTTGTTATGGACGCACTCTATGACTACTTCAAGCGCGATGACCTTCCAGCTCAATTGAAGATCTCCATGGCTTGCTGCTTGAACATGTGCGGTGCTGTACACTGCTCCGACATTTCTTTCGTAGGTATGCACAGAACTATTCCTCAAGTAATTGACGAAGCTGTTGCTGACTCTTGCGAAATCCCTAACTTGGTAGCTGCTTGCCCTGTAGGTGCAATCCGTCCAAACCCTAAGAAGAAATCCGTTACAATTAACGAAGAAAAGTGCATGTACTGCGGTAACTGCTTCTCCGTATGCCCTGCACTCCCAATCGCAGACCCAGAACACGACGGTCTCTCCATCTTCGTTGGTGGTAAAGTTTCTAACACCCGTAAGGGTCCTGCTTTCTCCAAGCTCGTTGTTCCTTACATCCCTAACGAACCACCAAGATGGCCAACCCTCGTTAACACTATCAAGCACTTGGTAGAAATCTGGGTTGAAAATGCTCTTCCTGGTGAACGTTATGGTGAATGGGTAGAACGTATTGGTTGGGAAAAATTCTTTGAAATTTCCGGCCTCGAATTCACCGATAAGCACATCGATGACTTTACCTTCTCCGTGAAGACCTTCCGTTCTACTTCTAACTTCAAATTTACTGACGCAGTTGAAACCATGTAATTTTGGTTTAGCCCTGTAACATCTGTCGAAAGGAGATGTCATAATGGCTGACTTCACTAAAGAAGAACTCGAAGCAAAAGTTCTCGAATTCCTCGGCACCGTAGACAAAGCTAAAAACCGTCAAATCGCGGACGCTCTCGGTGTTAAAAAACGTGATATCGATGCTGTTGTTGCCGACTTGGCCAACGCTGGGAAGATTGAATATCTCTATCTTGGGACTTCCTATGTAACTCTTCCTGAAAACGTAAAGAATTCCTAATTCTTTACTCTAGAAGAGTAGTTTGATTTGAATTGATAGCGGTTTTTAGCAATTCTGAAATAAACTTTTTGAATTTTTCTGAAAACCGCTTTCTTTTAATGAATTCTAATGATATAATATGTAAAGGAGCTGCACATGGCATTAATGGATGATTGCAACGAATGGTTGAACTTTTGCGATGATTTGATTCGTGAAATTTCCGACTCGAAGTTAAGTGATTTTAAGATGGGTCAGATTGACGGTCTTAAACTTGCTACTGACATGTTGAAAGACTATTTGGTTGAATATCCTGGCTTTGTGGATCCAAAACATAAATTTGACAAATTTAAAATGTGAGGTGCTTATCAATGCCAGAAATCGAAGTAAATGGTAAAGCTGTTGAAGTCGACGAAGACGGTTTCTTAGTAAGTCTCGACGACTGGACTGAAGACGTTGCTAAGTTCTTGGCTGACTCCGAAGGCGTTAGCGAACTTACCGAAGAACACTGGAAGCTCATCAACTACCTTAAGGACTACTACAATGAATATGGTATCGCTCCAATGGTACGTAAGATGACCAAAGAATCTGGTTTCTCCCTTAAAGAAATCTATGATCTCTTCCCATCTGGCCCAGCTAAGGGCGCATGCAAAATCGCTGGTCTTCCAAAAC
>ERZ1026880.391-NODE-391-length-22979-cov-68.266533_pt1 | contig 22979 bp, 19 predicted proteins | sample MGYA00380170_ERZ1026880 | MGnify/ENA primary metagenome ERZ1026880 (study PRJEB33269, sample SAMEA4719806) | human gut metagenome | biome: human-associated habitat; feature: organic feature; material: feces | place: Cameroon | collected 2013-10 ...
AGTATAATGGCGAATCCACGATGCTACAAATGTGAGGTCACTTCATATTATCTACCGATAAAAATCTTCTCTCAGGGATGATTCTGCGGTCGGAAGAGCATCCCCTCAAAGCAAAAAGCATCCTGCACCACACCAAACAGCCTGTACTCTACCGCCCGCAAGGACAAAAGTAAAGAGCATCCCGTTTCCGGCATGCCCTTTCCTTTATTATATTCCGTTTTCGTTCGTTTTGACCGCAAATACGGCTTTGCATTTTCCAAAAGCCATACAAAAGCCATGCATTCCAAAACTCTGCATTTACCAGGCCGTTGCGATATCCAGTGCAATTCCGGTCGATTTCACAAATGCTCCTGTATCGCAGACAATTCCGGTTCCAAGGCTCGTCTCTACGATGCTGCCTCTCGGATATACCGAAAGATCTGCTGCGCACATAATGTAATCGCCGTACATCTTCACGCCGTCATTTCTGACCCAGTACTCGCTGTTCACGCCAAGGCGCTTCATCGCATCCACAATCTTGTTCATATTCAGATTGTAGTAGGTTTCCTTTCCGCTCGGTCCCCTGTTGACACCGTTGTAGCGGTTCAGAACAGAGCCCTTCCAGGTTGTACTTCTGGTCTGGGTGGCAAGTGCATTCCTTGCTGTCTGCTCCTCAATTGCACCAACCAGTGCGGTCTGCTGCTCAATGACTGCCTGCAGCTGCAGAAGGTAAGACTCCAGCGCTGCCTGATCCTCTGCAAGGTCTATAGTGCCTGCCGCCTCAGAGGCAATGACACTTTCTGCTGCCGCGTTGCCGGTAACCGCTGCTTCCGTATCGATAACTGTCGTTTCCATACCGGTCTCCGCCGCAGACACTGCAAGTACTGTTCCCGGACATCCTGCTGCCATTCCAAGCAGCAGAGCACAGGTCATCGCCGCAGTGATTTTCTGTAATATTCCTCTCACTTGAACAACTCCTTTCGCAGGTTTTCCTGCATCCAAGGAGGAATATTACAAAAATATTTCATTTCTGTCAAATTTCCATTGCGGCGAGCGTTTTTTCTGTGCGCCGCAGAGGAACCGCAGAGGATCGTTTTCCGTGCACTGCCCGCCTCTAAACCACGGACGAGGGCACTTTCGACCGCGCTGTTTTCCGCGTCAGGCAGTCTCATTTACCGCGCAGATAAAGCGCCGGAACGCTTCTTTTCCGGCCTCGGTGTCCTTATAGACGCCCGCATCCTCGAGCACCTGTGAGAAAACAAGACCAATCTCTTCGCGGATCACCTCGTCCAGCTTCTCCGCATCTGCGGAGGCGGCTTTGTCCGGTGCAAATTCCGGGTGCTTCTCAAGTATTTCACCCGTCCATTCCGCATGGGAAGCCACAGCCGGAACGTCTGCGGGATTTCCTCCTTCCAGAATGACCTTCTTCAGCGTCTCCATCTCGCCGAGAAGACGGGCCGGAAGAACCGCCAGTCCCATGACCTCGATCAGGCCGATGTTCTCTTTCTTGATGTGGTGCAGCTTCTGATGCGGATGGAAGATTCCAAGCGGATACTCCTCCGTGGTCCGGTTGTTCCGAAGGACCAGATCCAGCTCAAACTGGTCGCCGCGCATTCTGGCAATCGGCGTGATGGTGTTGTGCGGTGTTCCTTCTGTTTCTGCCAGGATTTCCGCCTCCGGATCGCTGTATGCTCTCCATGCCTCAAGAATACGGTCTGCCAGTGCAATCAATCGCTCCGGATCCTTGCAGTCAAGGCGGATAACCGACATCGGCCAGTCCACAATGCCGGCCTCCACATCCTCAAAGCCATTTAAAACAATGCTCTCGCGAAGTCCTGCCTTTGCCATGGCAAAGGTGTAATTGCCGCCCTGGAAATGCTCATGCGTCAGGATGGAGCCTCCGACAATCGGAAGATCCGCATTGGAGCCGATCGTGTAGTGCGGGAACATCTGAATAAACTGAAGCAGACGAACAAAGGTATCGTGCTCAATCTTCATCGGCACATGATCGCCGGACAACACGATGCAATGCTCATTGTAATAAACGTACGGACTGTACTGCATGTACCACTGCTTCCCGGCAAGCGTCAAAGGAAGCAGCCGGATGTTCTGTCTTGCCGGATGATCCAGTCTGCCCGCATAACCCACATTCTGAGGGCAGAGAAGGCACTTCGGATACTGCTCCTGCTTCTTGTTCAGAGCAGCCGCAATCGCCTTGGGATCCTTCTCCGGCTTGGAAAGATTGATCGTAATGTCCAGTTCTCCGTAGCGGGTCTTCGTCACCCACTTGCGGTCCTTCCGGATCCGGTAGGTGCGGATATAGTCACTGTCACAGGCAAGCTTATAGAAATAATCTGTGGCCTCCTTCGGGCTCTTCTCATATTTCTCGTGGAAGGTACGGATCACATCGGACGGTCTGGGTGTCAGACACCCCATCAGCCTCGTATCAAACAGATCACGACTTGCAATTCCATCCTCAATCACACTTCTCTTTGTGGCATCATCCAGCAAATATCCAAGAATATCCTCGAGTGCAGGAAGCTCCTCTTCCTTCGGAAGCGATCCCTGTCCAAACTCAGCGGATGGCTCAAGCTTCATGGCATCCATAAGGAGATTTTCCGTATAATAACGATCCTCCTGCGCGATCAGATCCTTCGCAATTCCATAAGTAACAAGAGCTTCCACTGCAGCTTCCGTCGTCTTAAATATCATTCCGTTTTCCCCCTCATCTTAGCGACTTTCCACATGGCACAAAGCCCGGTTCTGTTTTATGGCATCTGCAGTCTGCTCCGTTCTCCTCGGATATCGTCAGAAACAGCCAAGCATCCGATACTGACAAAGCGGATCTCCAGACTGCCATCATTAGCATAATCTGCCGATCCGCTTCCTTCAAGAGAGAAAACCTGTCTTTTCTGTTCTTTTGTACAGAGAAAATCCAACTTCATTTCTGTCCGGTACTTTTCTCATCATGCATTCGCAGCAGGCGCCGCTTTTGAAAAGGTGCCTTCCCCATCACATAGTCACATATTCGTGACGGGTGCCGCTTCTTCCGCTTGTTCCACCATGCACAGATTCTTCGGATGCTCGAGTGCCTCCTCCAGAATACCAACGCAGTTATCCCCGATACGATCTACGTTATACAGGATGTCCGAGTAGATACCGGTCATATCCTTGGTGCACTTTCCGCTCTCGATCCGGCGAAGATGTGCCTTGTTGAACTGACGAATGGATTTGTGAAGCTTTCTCTTGGCCTTTGTGATCGCTTCCAGATCTGCCGCTTCGCCTGCGCCCGTTCCAAGAAGATGAATCGCCTGCAGATACAGACGCTCCATTGCGGCAAAACATCTTCCGAGCTCCTCTGTCGCATCCGCCGAGAAGGCTTTTCCCTGCGTCTTCAGCGTCCCCGCCTTCGTTACAATGTCATAGCATCGGTCCGCCACACGGCTTGCACAATGAATTAATGCAAGAAGTCCGGACGCCTGCTCCGACTGCTCCGGCGTAAGAGAGCCCCGTGAGAACAACTCCGAAATGTAAGAGATCATGCTCTCCTGCACCTTCTGAACATTCGAACACTCCCTGAGATACTCCTCCGGGAGAAGCTTCTGCCCGGAGGCTGTTCCATCCGGTTTTGCTTTCTCCGAACCCGTCAGAAGCACACCGCTCAGATCGGAAAGAAGATCCTTTACCGCATCCAGATTCCGGCAGATTTCCCGAGATACCAGCATGAGCGCTGCCTGCGGCTGTGAAACCATGCGAAGATCCAGATAACGAGGCTCCGCCTCTTCTGTGCCGGCTGCTGTATGCTCCGCGTGATCCGGAACCAGGCGACAGACGATTTTCACCATAAGCGGCACAAGCGGAAGCCAGATCAACGTGCAGACAACATTGAAAATTGTATGCGCGTTTGCGATCTGTCTCGAAATGACCTCCACCTCCGGCCCCTTCGGTGACACGAACTGAACAAATCTTGCAAAAAGGGGAATGAAGAACGAGAACACAATGGTTCCGCTGATGTTGAAGCAGGTATGTGCAATGGCCGTTCTTTTTGCGTCGCGGCTCTGTCCGATGCTCGCAAGAAGCGCCGTGATCGTCGTTCCGATGTTATCGCCAAAGAGAATCGGAATGGCACCTGCAAGTCCGATCACACTGGCACCGTCCGGTCCCGCCTGAGAAGCAAAGCTCTGCAGCACCGCAATGGTTGCGGAGGAGGACTGCACGACGAGCGTCATACAGAGTCCGAGAAATACGCCAAGAACCGGAAGATCCCGAACCTTCCACATCAGCTCTGTGAAAACAGGACTTGCCGCCAGCGGCTTCATGACGGAAGACATAATCTGAATTCCTTCGAACAGAAGGCCAAAGGAAAAGAACACCATGGCGATGTCCTTGACCTTTTCGTTTTTGGAAGCAAACTGAACCACGAAGCTGATGAACAGAATCGGATAAATATACTCGCCGATATCAAAGGCAATCAGCTGTGCCGTCATCGTGGTTCCGATGTTGGCGCCGAAAATAACGGAAATGGCCTGCGGCAGCCCCATCAGTCCCGCACTGACAAAACCGATCACCATGACAGTGGTGGCACTGGAGGACTGCAGAACAGCTGTGACCAGTGCTCCCGCAAGGGCTCCCATCAATGGATTCTTCGTGAGGATTCCGAGAATGGTACGCATCTTCTCGCCCGCCGCCTTCTGCAGCGATTCACTCATCTGATTCATTCCGAACAGAAAAACAGCCAGTCCGCCAAACAGACCGAACAACGTTGTAACAACCTCTGACATGCTTCCTCCTGCCGCGGCTTCTCCGCGTCCTGTGTGCATCCTCTTTTCCGGCACACATTTCTGACTTTTACACAAAATTGATCTTTCAATGGAAGCATATAAAATCGCAGTAAAATTCCATGCAGAGGAATGTTAAATCTGCGTAAAATAAAGCGGCAGTCTGCTTCTTCCACAGACTGCCGCTTATATCGCTTATATTCTTTTCTTCCTAATCCTTCGACTCCTCAAAAATCAGCTCCATCCGGGTCCCTCTTCCAAGCTGCGAGGTAACCTTGATCTTCGCATGGGACAGCTCAGCTCCATGCTTGACGATCGAGAGTCCAAGGCCCGTGCCGCCGGTTTCCTTGGAGCGGCTCTTATCGACGCGGTAGAAGCGCTCGAACACCCGCTCCTGCTCATCCTTGGCAATGCCGATCCCGGTGTCTGTCACAATCACCTTCGGCGTATCCATCTGCTTTCCAACCCAGAGATCCACCCGGCCTCCTGCGTGATTGTACTTGATGGCATTCTCCGTGATGTTATAAATCATTTCATCCAGAAGACGTTTCACGCCGGTTACAATGCAGGATTCTCCCGTAAGCTCCACATGAACGCCGCAGTCATCCGCCTTCGCGGAGAGTCTTCCGACAATATCGTGTGAAAGCTCGAACAGATCCACCGCTTCCTCCTGCTGCTCCAGATGCCCTTCGTCCAGGCGGGAGAGCTGGATGATGTCATTGATCAGCGTCAGCATCCGCTGCGCTTCTTTATAAATACGTTCCGAAAACTTCGGCACATCCGTCGGCTTCACAAGCCCGTCCCGCATGATTTCCGCATAGCCGGAAATGGAGGTAAGCGGCGTTTTCAGCTCATGTGAAACATTTGCCGAAAACTCCTTCCGCATTTCCGCCACAGCCTCCTTGGCTTTGTTGGAGTCCTCGATTCTCTGCAGAAGAGGCGTCATTTCCTCGTAAACATCATTTTCCAGAGGCTTGTCCAGATCCAGATGGTTGATCGGGCTGACGAGTGCCGCTGCCTGTCTTCTGGACATCAGATAGGCAAAAAACAGCATCACCACTCCGATCGCCGTCATTGCCAGAAGGAGTGTCAGTGCGGTGTCCGTAATGCTGCGAACCGGCATGGAAACACGGAGAACATTTCCGTCATCCAGGCGGATAGCACTGTAGAACATATCCAGCCCGATCGTGTCGGACCTTCGGATGTCCTGCCCGGTTCCATCCTTCAGGGCAGCCTGTACCTCCGGCCGCTCCAGATGATTCTCAAAGGTGAATTCATCCTGCTCTGTATCATAATGAACATTTCCGTCGGAATCGATCAGCGTGATTCTGGTTCCCTTCTCCACGTTATCCAGCTGCCGGAGATAATCCTCCCCGGAAATGTTGACTGCAGCCGCCGTATACTCCGCAACACGCTGGATGCTGTCTCGGGCAAGTCCCCGTATTCTTACATAAACGAAGAAAATGGTGATCGCATACGCTATCGCAAGCGTAATTCCGATCACCATAAACATGCTCTTCTGAATTTTTCTTCTCATGCTTCTGGGTCTCATATTCCTCCGAAGAGTCTCTTCCCTGATTTTCCGGTCCTGCAAAATCCTGAATGCGGGTTCCCCGGGTGTTATGTGCGGATTCGATATCCTACGCCGCGGACGGTCTCAATTTTATCTCCTGCCTGTCCGAGCTTCTGACGAAGCGTCCGGATATGCACATCCACGGTGCGGGTTTCCCCGTCAAAATCATAGCCCCATACATCCTCCAGAAGCTGATCTCTCGTAAGAACAACCTCTGAATTGATCAGGAGCTTTTTCAGAAGCTCATACTCCTTCAAGGTTAAGGCAACCGGCTCGCCCGCCACAGTTACCTGATGTCTCCTGGTATCCATGGCGATTTCACCAAGAGCAAGAATCTCATCATCACCTGCGTCATTTCCGGCACCGCTTCGCCGAAGAACGGCCTTGATCCGGCTGACCAGCTCCATCATCCCGAAGGGCTTTGTCACATAGTCATCCGCTCCAAGATCCAGTGCCTTCACCTTATCAAATTCCGCTCCCTTGGCCGTTACCATAATCACCGGAATCGCTTCCGTCTCACTGTTTGCACGAAGATCCTTCAGCAGTGAAACTCCGTCCTCTCCGGGCAGCATGACGTCCATCAGAACCAGATCCGGCTTCTCGTGTCCAAGTGCCGCCTTGAAGCATTTCCCATCTTCAAAGCCCTGTGCCTTGAACCCTGTATTTTCCAGCGTATATACGATCAGATCTCTGATGTTCTCATCGTCTTCCACACAAAAAATCATTGCTTCATCCTTACCCTGTAATCTTCTTCGTATCCAGCTTCGCTTCATGAACACCGGTAATGGAAAAAGTAACCCATTCCGCAATGTTCGTTGCATGATCACCGATACGCTCCAGATACTTGGAAATCATTACCAGATCAATTGCCTTGTGTGCTGCCTGGCCCTGATTCTCGCCGATGTAATCAATCAGCTGATTCTTCACGGAATCAAACATCATGTCCACCACATCGTCCCGCGCTTCCACATTTCCTGCAAGCTCCAGATTCTTGTCCACAAATGCCTTGATGCTGTCCTCCACCATGTGGGTGACTTCCACGCTCATCTCCACAATCTTCGGAAAGTCCGTTGCCTCGGACAGCTGTGCGCTTACCACTATCTCTGCAATATCCGAAGCCTGGTCACCGATACGTTCCATATCCGTAATCATCTTCAGTGCAGAGGAAATCTGGCGAAGATCTCTTGCCACCGGCTGCTGCTGCAGAAGAAGTGTCAGACACAGCCGCTCAATATCGCGCTCTGCCTGATCAATCTCAGCATCTGCCGTCATGACATCATATGCCATCTGTATATTACCATCCTGCAGGGCTTTTGTCGCATTTTCAATTGCAATTCCGCACAGATCTCCCATGTGAATCAGCATCCTGTTCAGCTGCAGAAGCTGCGCATCAAACCGGTTTCTCACTGTTTTACCTCCTGTATATAAGGAACATTTTTCCGCTTTTTTCCATCAGCCGAAGCGTCCGGTGATATAATCCTCGGTTCGCTTGTCCGCTGGAATCGAGAAGAGCTTCTGCGTGCGATTGTACTCAATCAGCTCGCCCAACAGGAAGAATGCGGTATTGTCTGAGATACGGCTTGCCTGCTGCATGTTGTGTGTCACGATGACAATGGTATATTTGCTCTTCAGCTCGATGGCGAGATCCTCGATCTTGGACGTGGAAATCGGATCCAGTGCAGACGTCGGCTCATCCATCAGAATCACCTCCGGCTCCACCGCAAGGGTTCTTGCAATGCACAGTCTCTGCTGCTGTCCACCGGAAAGTCCCAGAGCACTTTTGTGAAGTCTGTCCTTCAGCTCATCCCAGATGGCTGCCTGACGAAGGCTGCGCTCCACGATCTCATCCAGCTCCGATTTACGGCGGACTCCGTTGATTCTCGGCCCGTAAGCTACGTTTTCATAAACACTCTTCGGAAACGGATTCGGCTGCTGGAATACCATTCCGACTCTCTTTCGCAGCTCGATGGCATCCATTTCCTTATAAAGATCCACGCCGTCCAGCTTCACATCACCCTCGATGCGGACGCCCTCCTCCAGATCATTCATCCGGTTCAGGGTCTTCAGAAACGTTGATTTTCCGCACCCGGAGGGGCCGATCAGTGCCGTAATCTCATTGGCACGGATGTTCATTGAAATTTTATGCAGTGCCTGATACTGTCCGTAGAACAGATCCAGGTCTTTGATTTCAAATTTATACTGTTCTTCCATTCTGTTTCCCTTTCTCTCAAGGTCTGCTCTATGCCTTTGCACCCGCCTGCTTCTCGTTGATTCTCCGTGTCATGATTCTGGCAATCATAGAGAAAATAAGTACCATCACCACCAGCACCATCGCCGAGAAGTTTGCAATTTCCTCAGACTGCGGATTCAATGCTCCCTCGGTTCGCATGACCCAGATGTGAAGGGCCAGTGTCTCGCCCGGACGGAACGGATTGAGCGGACACGTCTTGGAGGTCAGATTCCAGTTGCTCCAGTTAAGTCTTGTGCTCTGTCCCGCCGTATACAGAAGAGCTGCCGCCTCACCAAAGCCTCTTCCTGCTGCCAGGATCACGCCGGTAATGATGCGCGGAAGACACGCGGGAAGCAGAACCTTCACGATGCTGACCCAGTGCGTTGCGCCAAGTGCCATGGAGCCAGCCTTGTAGCTCTTCGGGAGGCTGCGCATGGCATCCTCGGTCGTCGTCGCAATGGAAGGAAGACTTAAGATGGAAACTGCAAGCGCACCTGCCATCAGATTCCATTTTGCTCCTGTCATCAGGATGAAAACCAGATAGCCGAACAGACCTACTACGATCGAAGGAAGCGAGGAAAGCGACTCAATGCAGATCCGGATGAAATGGGTTGCCCTGGTATCTCCCGCATACTCCGCCATGTAAATTCCCGCAAGGACTCCGAGCGGAACACTGATCAGAAGTGAGAGCACAACCAGATAAACGGTATTGAACAGCTGGTTTCCGATTCCGCCGGAATCTGCTGCCAGAATCCCGGGAAAATAACTCATGATTCCCTTGATGATAATGTATCCCGCAAGAACCAGAATCAGCAGAAGGAACGACCCTCCGACGGCGCAGAATACACCCGTCATCAGATGATCCGTCCTCTCCGCATTTTTTATGCGGCGTTTCATTTTTTCATTCATATCGCACCAATCCTCTTTTGTATCTGTATCGCAGCAAGGCCTTCTGCCTTCTTACGCTTTTTCTTTCTTTTTCCCTGCCGCATCAATGCGATGGATGATGAAAATAAACAGCATGGAAATCAGGAACAGAAGCAGCGCCATGGTCCAAAGCGCCATATTCTGCTCACCGCCGCTTGCCGAGTTTCCCATATCCGCAGCGATGGCCGCCGTCAGGTTATTGGTCGGAGAAAGGATGTTCTTCGGGAACGCTCTTGTTTTGCCGATGACCATTGCAACCGCAAGTGCCTCTCCGAACGCTCTCGCAAGTCCCAGAATAATTCCGGTCAGAATGCCGGATTTGGCTGCCGGAAGCACGATCCGGTAGATGACCTGCCATCTGGTAGAGCCAAGTCCGTATGCTGCTTTCCGGTAATACTGCGGAATGCTCCGAATGGAGTCTGCCGCAACCGTCGTGATGGTCGGGAAAATCATGATGGCAAGCACGATGCTGGCTGCAAGCACGGAATATCCCCCCATTCTTGCATGGAAGGTGTCGCGGATAAACGGAACCAGTACCGTCAGTCCGATCCAGCCGTATACAACGGAAGGGATGCCCACGAACATCTCAATGGCCGGCTGAAAGATTTTCGTTCCTGCCTTCGGAGCGATCTCTGTCATAAATACCGCTGCGCCTACCGCAAACGGGGTCACCATAAGAAGTGCAAGTCCGCAGGTCATCAGAGAGCCCGCAATGTAAATGGCACAGCCCACCTTTCCGGTGCCTCCGGCCACAGAATCCACCGGTGCCCATTCACTGGAAAACAGGAATTCCAGAATGGAATGATGATATTTGGTAAAGGTTCCGGTACCCTGCACAATCAGGAAAACACCAATTGCAAGCGTCAGCGCGATAATAAAGAAGCCCGAGGCGGTAACGATCCCCCGCCCCAGGTATTCTTTCCGGAAACGATCCATTTTGCCGGTTCTCGTTCCCTGAATCTTGCGCTCCGACGTTTCTGTGCAATTTTTGCCAGCCGTAAGGTTTGTAACTGCTTCGCTCATAACTGTTCCTCTGTCGGAGTTTTCCGAATGCTCTTTACTGTGCTTCGTGAGACTTTACAGCCTCATCGCTCATCTTGGAGGATACGCCGTAGCCCATTGCCTCGATGGATTCACCGAACTCATCGCCCATCATGTAGTTGATGAAGGCCTGTGCGGCATCGCTGCCCTCGCCGTTGGTGTACATGTGCTCGAAGCCCCATACCTTGTAGGTTCCGTTGTAGGTATTCTCAAGAGTAGGTGCTACCCCATCGATGGAAACCGTCTTGACGGTATCGTCATTGACAAGATAGGACAGTGCAACATATCCGATTGCGCCCTTGTTCTGCTCAACGGTCTGAAGAAGAGTACCGGAGTCATCGGTCTCAAGTGCTTCGTTGGAAGCTTCCTCTTCTCCGTTCAGTGCCCAGTTCTTAAACAGTGCTCTGGTTCCGGAAGAGCTCGGTCTGGTAACCAGAAGGATTTCCTCGTCCGGTCCGCCGACTTCCTTCCAGTTGGTGATCTTTCCGGTAAAGATGTTAATCAGCTGATCCGTGGTCAGATCATCTACGCCAAGATCTGCATTGACAACAGGTGCCATGGTAATGACGCATACCTCATGGTCCACAAGGCCTGCTGCAACAGAAGCATCCAGCTTCTCTTCTGCGAAAACATCCGAGTTTCCGATATCAATGGCGCCGTCTGCAACCTGCTTCAGACCCTCACCGGATCCGCCGCCGTTTACCGTCACGGAGCAGTCAGGATTTGCATCCATGAACTTCTCTGCTGCTGCCTGTGCAAGAGGGAGCAGTGCGGAAGAGCCTGCTGCGGTAACCTCTCCGGTAACAGCCTCAGCTGCCTCTGCCGTAGTCTCGGCTGCAGTGGTTTCAGCCGCTGCTGTATCTGCTGCGGTGGTCTCAGCTGCGGCCGTGGTCTCAGCTGCAGTGTCTGCCGCTGCCGTATCCGAAGCGCCGCATCCTGCGAGCATTCCCATAACCAGTGTTGCTGCTGCAATTGTGCCTGTAAGTTTCTTCAGTTTCATAATAATATCCTCCTCTATCAGGAATCGTTTTCTTATCCGACAGTGCCCATCATAAAGAGGTCGTGTTAAATCCATAATCCGCAGATTGTTAAAGCTATGTAAAGTTCATCCCCGTTCCAGATGCTGCAGAATACTTCCGATCTTTTCGCACGCTGCTTTACCTGTTTCTTACATAAGCCTTACGTTTCTGCGATAGAGCTGTTTTTTGCGGAGCATTACATTAAGAGCAGGTTAAGAGAATGGTTATCAAGAAAATGGTTATCAAGAAGATTTTGGAATTTGCCATAAAAAAGATTCCGGCAGGGATTTCAATCACGAACCCCCGCCGGAATCAGAAAGAACCGGGTGATATTATTTATGAAGACACAGGAAATACGTTCCAGACTTTTTTGCACATTGCTTCTCGGATTTGCCGCAGGCTTTGTTCTCGGTGCCATGATCGTTCTGGTCATGCAGGAGGTGCTCAGGCTGCAGCCCGCTGTCAATGCAATCTTATTTGCATCCGCCGGCTGGTGCGGCATTCTCTTCTATTTTATAAAGCTCTTCTGCCTGCTCCTGCCCCGGAGCCGCAGCTGAGCTTTTCACCGCTGATTCTTTTCAGAGGCTGAGCTTTCAGAAACGGAGCTTTTCAGCGGCAGCAGTGAAAGACCGGAAGCCCATCCAGAGGCGCATCCACATGCACGGTCTGCCCGCCTTCATAGACCTTTCCGTCACGAATATCCGTCCAGCTTCCCTCCGGAAGATACACGTCACGCTCGAACTCATTCAGATGCAGAATCGGAGCCACCAGATACTCCGAACCGAACATGTACTGATCCGTCACCTCCCAGCACTTCGAATCTTCCGGGAATTCATAGAACATCGTACGAATCAGCGGTGAACCGTTTGTGTGAGCCTCCTCATAGAGCTTTGCAATGTAGGGCTTCAGCTCCATCCGGATGTCATAGTACTTCCTCATAATCCGGTAGTTTTCTTCTCCATAGCTCCACAGCTCGTTGTCCTGCCCGGTATGAAGATAGCCGCCTCCAAAGTCACGGTTATCCAGCGGCGGGATGTTGTAGGGGCCGCGGTCTCCATGCATCCGGAAGACAGCCGTAAATACCGCAAATTCGTACCAGCGGATCAGAAGCTGCTGGAAATCCGGATCGTTCACGTCATCCGTCATAAAGCCGCCGATGTCCGTCGTCCACCACGGAATTCCCGCAAGTCCGATGTTCAGCCCCGCCTGCAGCTGATCCTGCAGTGCCTCAAAGGTGCTCGGCACATCGCCGGACCAGAGAACATTTCCGTATTTCTGGCTTCCCGCCCAGCCGCTGCGAAGCAGATTGACCACCGGCGCCTTTTGAAGCTCCGTCATCGGATCATAGAAAATCCGGCTGTACCACTGCGGATACTGGCAGCTGCTCTCCAGCGCCGATCCAGTAAGGTAGCGGTAGTTGTCAAAATCATAGGCGCAGTAATCCGGTTCGGAGTTGTCCAGCCAGAACGCATCAATGCCAAGGTCATAATAGTTCTTTTTGCATTTCTCCCAGACATATTTTCTGGTTTCCGGATTGAAAACATCAATCTCCACGCAGTCCCCCTGATAGTCATAGGTCTGCTGCGCACCGCGCTCCGTCGAAATCAGCAGTCCCCGGTCCATCATCTCCGCGAAGTTCTCGCTCTTGCGGTCCACAGACGGCCAGATGGAGACAATGACCTTGATGCCCATCGAATGAAGCTCATCCACCATCGCCTTCGGATCCGGCCAATAGGTTTTGTCAAACTTCCAGTCTCCCTGAAGCGTCCAGTGGAAGAAATCGATGACAATCATATCGATCGGAAGGCCCTCTGCCTTGTATTTTCTTGCGACAGACAGCACCTCCTCCTGCGTGCGGTAGCGAAGCTTGCACTGCCACAGTCCCATGAGATTTTCCGGGAACATGGGCGCACGTCCGGTCACCGCCGTATATTTTTCCAGAATTTCCTTCGGCGTATCTCCTGCCGTAATCCAGTAATCCATTTGCCGGGTTGCCGCTGCCTGCCACTCCGTGAGGTTCTTTCCAAAGGAGACACGACCGACAGCGGGGTTGTTCCAGAGGAACCCATAGCCCATGGAAGAAACCTCGAAGGGCACCGTTACCTGGGAGTTTCTCTGCTCCAGACTCAGAACACAGCCCTTCAAATCCAGGTAGGGCTGCTGATATTGACCCATTCCGTAAATCTTTTCCCCATCGATGCTCTCAAATCGAACGTTCAGAGAGAAATCTCCGCCCGGGATTCCCTTCCACTCGCGGCTCCGGATTTTAAGGCAGCGGCTCTCCTTCCAAAGAGACCCGTCATAGAAGCTGAAATATTCACGAAGGAGCTGCTTTCCATCCTTATAAAAGGTAATGACACCGGCAAAATTGACCGTGGCCGAAATCCGTCCGTTGGTGATCCTTGCAAGCTCCTTCTGATCCATCGTGCCATCACCGACCCAATGATCCTCCTCCGTGATTTCCACAATGGCCCTGGAGTCCCCCGGCTCCTCGGTCAGTGCCCAGTTCTCATCGTTGAGGGCCGCATGCCGCGTTGCACGAACGCGCAGGGAATCCTTTCCCCAGGCCTCAATGCGGAGAATTTCTCCCAGATTTCTCGCGGTCAGAACGCCCTTTTCTGCTGTAAAAATCATAGCTTCCCCTCTCTTTCTTCTGCTCAGCGGCAGCATTTTATACGTTTTCGCTGCCGTGTTTCCGCACTTTTTGTGGCGGTTCTTCTGTTACAATGCTACCATAAAAATGTCCGTAATTTCCGTTTTGATTTTCAGGAGGTATTCATGTATCGATCTGTATCTTCCATCCGGCGAAGACTTATTACCGTCTCCTCCGCACTCGCAGCCGCTCTCGTTCTTGCCGTTTCTCCTGTGCCCGGAAGCTCTCCTCTCACAGAAAAGACTGCTCTTTCCGGCAAAATTACGCTTTCCGCATATGCCGCAGAGTCCGTCTTTCCTTCCGATTCTTCCACAAAGCTGATCTCCGATCAGACTGCAGGGAGCACCTTCGCCATTCTGGTAAACGCCAAAACCGGCAAGGTAACCGCGCAGAAGAACGGTGACGCCTACATGTACCCGGCCTCCATGACCAAGGTCATGACACTTCTTGTCGCATCGGAGCACGTAAAGAACCTCACCGATACCGTCACCATCACGCAGGATATTCTGGATTACTGCATGGAGCATGACTGCAGCACTGTCGGCTTCGCAGCGGGAGAGAAGGTAACTGTCATGGATCTTTTATGGGGCACCATTCTTCCCTCCGGCGCCGATGCCGCAATGGCCCTCGGTCGGTATGTGGCAGGCTCGGATGCGGCCTTTGTCACGATGATGAATGACAAGGCAGCTGCGCTTGGGCTGAAGAATACGCACTTTACCAACTGCATCGGTCTTTTTGATCCCGGCCATTACTCCACCTGCAATGACATCGCGGTTATCATGAATGCGGCAGCCGCCAGCCAGCTGGCCTTCACCGTTCTGGTGACGCCGCAGTACACAACGATTCCGACCGCAGTACACCCGCAGGGAATTACCGTGCGCAACCTGTTTCTTTCCCGAATCAGTCCTCTGAATAAACCGGGGATTGTTCTTGGTGCCAAAACCGGCTACGTCAACCAGTCACTCTACTGTGCCGTCAGCTACTTCGTTTCTTCCGGAAATGTACCTTACATCTGTGTGACCGGAATGGCTTCTTCCTCCATGAATGCCGTACAGGATCATCAGAAAATCTATTCCGCCTACGCGCGGTAAACAGCATCTGCTGCCATCTCTTCGTACTGCCTCATGTACAGCTCGTGATAATATCCGTTCTGCTGCATGAGGCTTTTGTGTGTCCCCTGTTCAATAATTTTCCCGTTCCGGACAACCAGAATGACATCCGCATCCACAATGGTGGACAGGCGATGTGCTATCACGAAGGAGGTTCTTCCCCGGATCACGGTCTCGATCGCATCCTGGATCAACTTCTCCGTCAGTGTGTCGATTGATGCCGTTGCCTCATCCAGAACCAGAATTCTCGGATCCGCCAGAATCGCTCTGGCAAAGGAAAGAAGCTGCTTTTCTCCGGTGGAAAGAAGGTCTCCGCCCTCTCCTACCTCGGAGTCCAGCCCCTTTTCCATCTTCTCCACGACAAAGTCCGCATGCACAAGCCCAAGCGCCTGCATAATCTCCTCATCCGTGGCATCCGGTTTCCCGTAGCGCAGATTGTCTCTCACCGAGCCAGAAAACAGGTGCGGTGTCTGCAGAACATAGCCGATATTACTGTGGAGCCAGAGCTGGGAACGGTCTCTTGCATCCCTTCCATCAATCAGAACGGCACCCTCCGTAGGTTCGAAAAAGCGGCAGACCAGGTTCACCAGTGTGGATTTTCCGGCCCCCGTTTCTCCCACAATCGCCACATTGGTTCCCTTCGGCACCTTCAGATTAAAATGCTCCAGAACATACTCTTCTCCATCCGGATAGCGGAAGGAAACATCCCGGAACTCTACATCTCCGTACAAGGGCTCCCAGTTTTCCTTCTTCGGATGGAAGGTGTCCCCGTAACGCTCTGTGACCTCACTCCGGTCTGCCACATCCGACTCTGTATGAAGAAGCCGCGTCAGTCTCTCAATGTTTACCTGAATGGCAATAAACGCAGAAATGGTCTGAACGATATTCTGGATCGGATCCATCATATTCAGCGCGTAGGAAAAAAATACCGACAGTGTTCCGATCTGAAGGACCCCCTCCATCGTGATACGGCCGCCCTTCCAGAGGACAAGCGCCAGTGCCGTCGCGCACATAAAGGTCACAAGCGAGGTAAACAATGCCGAATAATGAGTTGCCTTCACGGACGCCTCGCGCATTTCTTCCGTATCCTTCTCAAAATCCTTCCGGATACGGTCCTCAATCACCAGCGTCTTGACCGATCTTGCCCCCGTGATGCCCTCGTTAAAATTGCCCGTAATGGTTGAGTTGATCTCGCGGATTCTCCGGTTCAGCTTCACCAGCTTCCTCTGGAAAAAAGCAATCAGAACCACCGCAACAGGAACCAGAGCCAGAACATACATCGCAAGTCTTGCATTCACGGCGAGCATCACCGCAATCACGCACACGATATAGGAGCCGTTCCAGACCATGTCCATCATTCTCCAGGCCACCAGCTCACCGATTTTTCCTGTGTCGCTCATGACTCTCGCATGAATGTAGCCGACATTGTTCTGGTTAAAATAGGAGAAGGACAGCGTCTGCAGATGATTGAACGAGGCATTCCGCAGGTCCCGGTCTACCGACATCTCGACCTTGCCGCACTGATACGTGCTGACGAAATTGTCGATCACCTGAAGAACCAGAATCACCGCATAGGCCGCTGCAAACGGAAGGATGCCCTTCAGCGTCTCCTCTGCCACAAAATGATTCAGTGCATAGCTGTTGAACAACGGATACAGGGAATCGATCAGCGAACTGAGAATTCCCAGAATGATATTGATGATAAGAATCCGGCGGTAAGGCCGGATAAAAGGCCACAATCTCGGAATTCCGAAGAAGGGCAGTGAAATCTTCTTATTCTCTTCTGCCTGCATCGCAGACCTCCTCCATTACCTGCTGCCGCTCTGACGAACCTGCAGATCATAAATCTGCCGGTAAATTCCATCCTGCGCCAGAAGCTCCTCATGTGTTCCCCGCTGCACAATCCGCCCCTGATCCATCACAAGAATCTGATCCGCGTGCATCAGCGTGGTCAGTCTGTGCGCAATCAGAATCACCGTCGCAGAGCCGACATTCTCCCGAAGCGCCCTGCGGATTTCCGCATCCGTTTCCGCATCCACGGCCGACAGAGAATCGTCAAACACCATGACAGGCGGCTTTCGAATCAGCATCTGGGCAATCGCCGTCCTCTGCTTCTGCCCGCCGGAAAGGGTCACGCCCCTCTCTCCGACAAAGGTGTCATAGCCCTTGGCAAAATGTGTGATGGTTTCATCCAGTCTCGCAATTCTGGCCGCCGACCGCACCCTTGCAAGGCGCGAGCACTCGCTATCCTTCCCTTCTTCCGGTTCCTGGCGGCTCGCAATTGCGATATTTTCCTCCAGCGTTCTGGAGAACAGGAATGGCTCCTGCAGCACCATGCCGATATTTCTGCGAAGCCAGTCCGAAGAAATGTCCGCAATGTCCACGCCGCCGATTTCAATGCATCCGTTTTCCGGAGAGAGCGGATACAGACGGTCAAGGAGATACATCAGGGTAGATTTTCCAGAGCCGGTTCCTCCCAGAATTCCGACCGTGCTCCCCGCCGGAATGGTGAAGGTGACGTCCTTCAGTACCTCAGAGGAGCCGTTTTCATACTGATAAGACACATGCTGAAACGAAATATCCCGGTCCATGGGAGGCATCTTGGCATCCTTTTTATCCTGCTCTGTCTCCGAATTCATGATGTAACGCAGGCGGTCGATGGAGATTCCCGCCTTGGACATATCCGCCACCACGCGGCCAAGCGAGCGGACAGGCCACGTCAGCATGGAATTGTAATAGATAAATGCAATGTACTGTCCCGATGTAATCTGTCCGCGGACACAGAAAACTGCGCCGATCACGGTGATCAGCATCACCTGCAGACCGGAAATCAGATCACTTGAGCACCAGAACGCAGAGAGCAGCTTCATCAGCCGGATCCACATCGCCGTGTAGCTCCGATTCTGCTTCTCGAAGCGCTCCCTTTCATAGATCTCACGCCCGAACGCCCGCACCACACGAACTCCGGTCAGATTCTCCTGCGCAATGGCGGAAAGCTTTCCCTCCTCCTCATCCGCATGCTGAAAGGCATTCCCGATTCTCCGGTGAAAGAAAAGCGAATACAGAATGATAATCGGGAAAAAGGCGGCAGAAACCGCCGTCAGGATCGGATGAATCCGGTCCATATAGTACAGCGCAAAGGACATCAGAATCACAATTCGAAACAGACTGGTAAGCTGCTCCGAGACAAAATTCTTGATGGTCTCCACGTCCGATGTACACCGCTGAATGATGTCTCCTGTGTGATTCTCGCTGTGCCACGCAAAAGGGAGATGCTCAATGTGATCAAACAGCTGATCGCGCATTCTCTTGACCAGACACTCCGCGCCGAGTGAATTCAGCAGCCGATTCGCATACCGGCATGCGTTGGCAAGAAGCGCCACCACGCAGACAGCCGCCGCAACAAGCCACAGGTGATTCCGCAGACCTTCGGCACCGCCAAAGGACTCGATCAGTGCCCCGGCAGGTCCCGTCAATGCCGATGGCTTGCTGTCAATCACCGAATCTACGGTGTAGCTGATGATCTTCGGATTCAGAAGATCCAGAACAGACGTCAGACAGGCGAAGACAATGCTGAATACGAACCACCGCTTGCTTCCCCGCAGAAAATACCACACCATCCCGCTTCTTGTCGGAAAGGCCTGTTCACTGTGAATCGTTGTCTGTCTTGATGGCCGGATCTTTTTCATATTCGTTCTCATGTTCCTCACAGTAATATCTTCTTCCGTCCGAATCGGAAGCAACCTTTGTCCCCGCGTTCAAACAGTTGGAAACGCTGCAGTAATGCGGAAGACGTTCGTCATCCGTGTCGTTATAGAAGGCCATGTTCCCCTTTTCGGCAAGCTGCACGCGAAGGCGCCTGCGAAAGCCCTCCTTGATGGCTGCAAGCTTCTTCTCATCGCCGACGCTCGTCCAGTGGCGGGTTCCCTCCAACGCAGGTTTGGGAAGAGTTTCCTCCTCTTCCTTGTCCTCTTTCTCCGCGTCTCCCTCCTCCTCCTGGCTGAACTCCTGATCCGAGGCGTCGTCCTCTGCTTCTGCAACCTTTGCGGCTTCCTCCTCCGCACGCTGCGCATCCCGGATCATCTCCTCATCGCGGGTTGTTTTGTAAACCTTGCGTGTGGTCAGATTGCTGTAGTCCGGAGAAAACTGAGCTTCCAGAAGAACCGCTCCGTCCTCATTCTCCGTTTCGGATCCATAGTAGGTAAAATACCATGTGTCGGCATCACGCACCTGCTCCAGGCTGTAATCATAGGAAGCTGCTCCAAACCAGGCCGGATTCAGATCTCCCACACAGCGATCCTCCTGCAGCTTCACTGAAATTCCCTCATCCAGGCGTCCGGGCACAATCACCGAGTGCATCCAGAGATAGCTCACCACTGCATTCGTCTTTTTCCCGGTAATGTCCGTATAGGGAGATCGGTACACGCGGTCCACTGCGGTGTCCAGAATCGCAAGAAGCTCCTTCGCATCCTTGTAGTCCCCGACCTTTGCAAAGAGCGTCTTCGCTGTCTCAAAATCATAAATCAGGAGTGCATTCCTTGCCATGTTGTAGCGGACCTCCCGCAGTCTTTCGTAGGAATCCTGATATTCCTCTGTCTGCGCAAAGCCAGCCTCTGCGTCCTCCAGCTTCCCGATGGCCTCCAGCCTGACTGCCCTTGTGTAACAGGCCTTATCCAGAAGCTCCTCTGCCTTTCCGAAGCTCCCTCCGTCATACTCTCCAAGCTCTGTCAAAAGAGAAATGGCGGTTTCAAAATCATTTTCCGAAATCCGGGCATCTGCCTCCGCAAGTCGTGTGTTCTTCACCTGGTTCGGACTGTCCTTGTAATCTCCAAGCTCCTCGTAAGCCGCAGCAGCCCCTTCATAATCGCCCTGCTCTCTTAAATAAGAGCCTTTTTCATATTTCATTTCCGGCACCCGCTCTGCTGCATCCGCAAATCCGCCGAGCGCCGCCAGCCTGCCTTCCAGGTCATATTTCCTCGAGATCGCGGCAAAGCCTCCCGCCGCCTCATCGAACTGATTCTCCCTTGCAAGTGCCTCCGCTTTTCTGTAATCCCGCATGGGGAGAAACAGAAAACTCACCAGATACACGGTAATTCCTGCTGCCAGCGCAAGAATGACGATAAGTAAAATAAGTCTGGCCTTCTTTTTCATCCGATCTTTCTCCCTCCGAGCCTTCGCCCTCATGCCGTACATGTCGGAATAAACAGCTGCTGCGTATGATGATAAAAACAATATGTCCCTGGCAGTATATGGAACACTACTGTCAGGGACATGCTCTCTTCAGGCTTTTGCTGCGGCTCAGTTCAGTGTAACCGAGTCCCAGGTATCGCTCGGAATCAGGGTAATGTAAGTCTTGCCGGGGTTCAGCGTAATCTCCTTGCCGTTTCCGTCATAGTACTTCGTGATTCCACCCTCACTGGTCTTCGACCAGGTAATCGGGATCGCCTTTCCGTTCGTGCAGTAATAGCCGGGCTGTACTTCTGCAATGCAGTTGTAAATCAGATACCCGTGCTCGTCATACTGCGTAAAGGTGCAGTCCTGAATCAGTACATTCTTAAAGGTAACGGTCTTATCATTTCCGCCGTCCTTGCAAACCGAACCGAATTCGTAATAATCATAGGTTTTCGTATCCGGATTGTATTTCAGCTGTGAGCTCGTATTGTAGAACGGGAGGTCGATATTTGCTGCGTCCACAGAATTCTCTGCGTCGTCCAGCGTAACCTCTTCTCCCTGATAAGGAGCAAACTGGAAATGATCTCCGCTCTGTTTCCTGTCATCATAGTTTCTGGAATAGCTGGAGTTGGAAAAGTTCTTGTCCAGATCGCCGGAAAGGCAGAACTCCGTAAACTCCGTAGGTTTTCCGTTCTTTACACGGGAGAAGGTTCCGGAAAAATGATACGGATACCGTCCCATATAAGGATCAATATAGAAAGGACCACCGTCATGACACAGAACCGCGTCCCATTCCTGGCCAAGCAGAATGTTCGTCGGACGGATGGAACGAATGCTTCCCACCTTCTCGATGGAGCCCCAGTCCTTGAACAGGCACATCAGACGTGTGATGCGATTATTCGCCGTAGAGTTCATCAGCTCATACATAACATCACAATCTGAAATACCAAAATGAGGAAGCGCTCTCTGGTCATTGTCCACCATGATGGCAACCGGCCGCTGATCCTCAATCTCCTTGCTGATCGGCTCCCCGGTCAGCTCGCTGAAATACATGTCGTCCGGAAGAACATAGGCTTCCTTCTCTTCCTCAGCCGTCTCCTCTTCCTGCTGGCTCTGTCCGAGATCATCCGGATGTGCTCCATCCGGAATCGACTCAAATCCATGTGCCGAAATTCCTTCCGATGCACTGTTCCCGCATGCCATCACGGACATCGCAGTCATAACTGTCAATATTACTGCAAGTACTCTCTTCTTCATGATACTCCTGTCTGATTCTCAAAAGCGAACGTTATGAAAATATAATTCGCATCTGCTATATGCCAATAACGTACGCACACTCATTGATTTTCTTTCCCCACAGGGACTTTGCTGTCTATTGTACCGCAAAAATGTATCCGTCGCCATATGAATCTGCCGGGATATACCGGAGGACGTTGATGCATAGCTCCAATGCTTTCCGCAAAGAACGCTTTCCCCAATCCCGCTCATCATGAGCGCAGACATTTGCAAGGGAATCGGCAGTGTAGAGAATCTGGCCAAAGACTGCACCGCGTTTCCGGGCACAGGCAGCCAACGCGGCACACTCCATTTCAACGGTCGAACAGCCCTCCATTTTACGATATGTTACCATATCGCGTGTTTCCCGGAAAAAACCGTCTGTTGTCCATGTAATGCACTTCCGAAAAGGGAGCTTCCAGGCATAAAATGCCTGCTCTATGGCTTTTATTGCAGAAGGTTCCAGATCAACAAACCGTGCAGCCGGGAGATAATGATACGAGGTTCCTTCATCACGCATTGCCTTTACCGGAATCAGGAATTCATTTTCATCCAAATCCGTCAGTACCCCACAGGAACCGGCTGAAATAATTTTTCTGCATCCGCAGGCAATCAGAAAATCCAGAAGCTGTGTGGCTGCGGACGCCCCAAGCGGTGCCTGACACAGGCAGAATTCCAGCTCATTTTGCCGGACAATATAAATCGGATAGCTTTTTGTAATGGTTTCAAAATGCTCGGCAATGACTGCATTCGTTTCCCGTGCATAATCATCAATCACATCTCCCAGAAAGCCAAACACGCACTTTTCCGGAAGGACCAGCTGTTCCGTTCCATGGTCAGGCCGGATGACTTCCGCAGAATCAGAATCATATTCAAGAATGGGAATCTCATGTTTTTGTATCATGGAAAGCTTTCTGCTCCTTGCAAATTGCAGATAATCGTATAAAACAGAAAATCCCCGAATCCTTACGGGTTCGGGGACAAACGGTAAACTGGGGTGGACGGGGCTCGAACCCGTGACCTCCCGCGTGTGAGGCGGACGCTCTCCCGGCTGAGCTACCATCCCATCTGAACGCACCTGCCGGAAAATCGTGCGAACGAGATTATTATATACCAGACTTTCCAAAGTGCATACATATTTTTTTATTTTCTGCCATAGGTTTCATCCTGGTTAATTGCAAAACGAAGTTCCACTCACAAATTTTAAAACTGGAAGTTAATCC
>ERZ1026880.393-NODE-393-length-22920-cov-73.342882_pt1 | contig 22920 bp, 37 predicted proteins | sample MGYA00380170_ERZ1026880 | MGnify/ENA primary metagenome ERZ1026880 (study PRJEB33269, sample SAMEA4719806) | human gut metagenome | biome: human-associated habitat; feature: organic feature; material: feces | place: Cameroon | collected 2013-10 ...
AATCAAGCGATGTCAGGTTGGAACAAGAACTGCAGTAAAGTGCTGTCAGTGCGGTGTTCTTGCTCAAATCAAGCGATGTCAGGTTGGAACAAGAAGCGCAGTTAATGGTTGTCAGCGCGGTGGAATTGCTCAAATCAAGTGATGTCAGGGCGAGACAAGAACTACAATCAATGCTTGTCAGCGCGGTGGAATTGCTCAAATCAAGTGATGTCAGGGCGAGACAAGAACTACAATCAATGCTTGTCAGCGCGGTATTCTTGCTCAAATCAAGCGATGTCAGGTTGGAACAAGAACTGCAGTAAAGTGCTGTCAGTGCGGTATTCTTGCTCAAATCAAGCGATGTCAGGTTGGAACAAGAACTGCAGTTAAGTTCTGTCAGTGCAGTGTTCTTGCTCAAATCAAGCGATGTCAGGTTGGAACAAGAACTGCAATTAAGGTATGTCAGCGCGGTGTTCTTGCTCAAATCAAGTGATGTCAGGGAGGGACAAAAATCGAATACTATTTCTTCAATTTCGGTGTTCTCACTCAAATCAATCGATGTCAGGGCGAGACAAGAACTACAATCAAGGTATGTCAGCGCGGTATTATGACAAACTATTCTTTTTTCCGATGAATGATTTTTTATATTGGTAATTTCTCCCTCAATATATACCTCCGTATTAGGGTCGGCTTGCAGCGCAATAGCCGCACTACTCAAATTCGGATAGTTCTGTGTTACAGGCTCTCCGTTGTAAGTGCTATGAACTGTTACATCAGTTCCGGTAATAGACTGAATAAACGGATTCTTTCCTGCGTACCACAGCATGATTCCGTCTTTCATTTTCTTGTTTCCTGCTTCGTTGAGGAAATAGGGTTGTTGCATAATATCCATAGTTACTCCTCCTCTGTTACTGGTTCTACATCTTCGATTTCTTTTGCTGCCTGTTCGGCTGCCTCCACTGCCATTCCGTGGAATGTCTCGTACACAGATTGCAGGCGTTCATCGTCCAGCACAATGCCGTTCTGTTTCAGTTGCGCGGCAAACTGTGCCTGTGTCTTTTCTCCTATTTTCTCGATAGAGATTACTTTGCCGTCAATAGCCAATTGAGCGGGCATAGTCGGTTGTTTTTGTTTTTTTTCCATAAAAATATATTTTTAATGTTAATTTCTATATAGGTAAAATACCTTTCCAAAGATACTTACTTTGAAATAATAGCCCATCAGCAAACCTCTCTCTGGGCTGTATATACGTTCTATTTTCATACTCAATCTATCTGGGGTACAAACAAGTGTTCCTGTTCCTTTAATTGTGTTACTGATTCCATAAGTTGGTAGTACTTGTGTTCTAATTTGGCATATCGCTCGTCCATCTCCTCCAATCGGTTCGATAGCCGTACCACTTCCCCCTGCAAACGTTTCACCACTATATCGTCCGCCTCCGCTTCGCTGCTGTCCGCCTCGGCTGCCAACTTGCGCTTTAGTTCCCGGTTGTTCAGCAGTTGCACCAGCGATGTACCGCCGAATAGCAGTGTCAGAAAGGTAGTCAGTATCTGCCAGATATAGTAACCTGTACCTTGTGAAATATCCAATAGCATACCTTATCCTCCTACATATTGTCCTGTATATTGCAGGCGTGTAAGACGTACCTTTGCCCCTGTCTCAAGCGTAATTGTAATATCGCTGTTCCATCTTACTTCCGGAGCAAGTTTGGTAAAGTCCAAACCCTCTCCCGGTGCAAGAGGATAGCCGTTCACAGTGGCGGTATTCGTGCCGGTATTGATTGCAAGCCAACCGCCTGATTTGTCCGGGCGTATGGTCGTGTTCTGCAAGATGTCTTGTGTTTTTGCTGTTACATTATACATAATCGTAATATTTTTTAGGTAAAAGTTACTTCTAATTTTAGGTAAAAGTTACATCTAATTTATTTCGATAACATGAAAGTTGCTGCTGCAAGCAACAAACCCAATACTTTGTTATTCTTGGTGCTGTTTTCTTTTGCCTCTGTTTCCGTTTCGTCTGTCTCCAAATCTTCTGCCTCCTCCCAACGGAAATTGGTAGGACGCACATATACCGGAAGTTCGCCACTGATATATGGTAACAGTTGCACCGCCTTGGGGTAAAACTTGGTGTGCATGGCACCATACATACGTTTCAGTTGGCGTTTATCCATCTCGGAAAGATAGTAACCCGGTTCGATTACCTCTTTTCTCAGTTCGCCCTCCTCATCTATATACAAACGTTCTATATGCTTTTTTTCATTGGCTGCATATATATCATTCATATAGTTTGGAATTTCTTGCAGTGTTCCGTCTGCTGACAGATACCAACCGTACTCCTCACACAGAGACAAAAACGACTGTCGCGCCTCCGGAGTAAGCAGGGTAGGTATCAGTCCAACCATACGTATATCCTTTGCCAACACTTGCGCACCGAAATTATTTGCCTTTTTTGGAAATGTGAATATCGGTTGTCCCTTTTCATCGTTTACTATGCCGTAGGTACATTTCACGCTACCTCGGTACGTTCCTCGCAATATAAGTTCTTCCTGTGCCATGTTATTTTTTCTTTTTGTAGTTCTTTTTGTATGCCGAATAGATGAAGTACCCTCCTACTGCTGCAAGTCCTATCCAGATGATATTGCTTGTGGTGGAAAGTGTCTGTTTGATTCTTGCCTTGGTAACAATACCTTTCGTCTCTGCCAATAGTTGCTTGTATTCTTCTTCCGTCAGTCGGCTGGTCAGTATCTGCGTAAGTTCCTTGCTGTACTTAACATCTTTCTCCGACTGATCGGCGTAAGATTTGTATGCAAAGTATGCGGCTGTAGATAGGCTTGCAATAACCACTGCGGAAATGATAATAATTACCGCTGTAGATATACCAACGCCACCGCTTGCCATAAACGTGTCCAGATACGATTGTAGGTACACATAACCTTGCGGGTAAGATGTTTGTATGTTCGTGCAAACACCTTGCGCCTGTATGGCTGCATTGCGTTCCTGTAGGCTCGTCTGCAAGTCGTATAGTTGCGTCTTTTCGTCAGCGGTCAGTTTGTCGGCAAACCGTGCGCACAAGATATTATTTTGGATAATCACTTTGTTGTTGTTGATTATCTTGTTTACCAACGCTTGTGCTTGCGATTGGCTGTACTGCATTATTGCAGCCATACCCATATCCTGCCAACCATCTTTGAGAAATATATATCCGCCTCCTATAGTCTGATAGCCTATATTCCCGCTTATTCCGGTAGCGCAATACCCGGTTAGGGTAACGGTTACCATATCAGACCCCTGTTCTTCACCTAAGTAAGCACCTACATAGGTAAATACTCCGTCCTGTCGTAGTACGTACACTTCACCGTTTACCATTCCATAAACGTGCCCTGCATATTTCGCGTCAAATGTCATAGATACTCACTTGTATATGGATTATTGGTAACAAAAAACTCTGATTTTATCATATAGTATGAAACTCTACCAGATGACATTGTTGCAGATAACAATATAGCATTATCTTTTTTCTCAATTATTTTATAGCCCTCAACTCTTAAATCATCTATAGTATTATTGATTGCTATTTCCTCTCCGCTCTTTGTTCCGACAATTTCCAGAACACCACAATCAATGGTTCCTTTATAAGTTGTTCTTGCATAAGTTATTACATACATATTACCTCCTATTTTTTTAGTAAAACATTACGTGCCATCTGATAGGTGCTATCGTTTGCCTCCGCCATTGTTACTACGGCTTCCAGCATTTGCATATAGTCTGGTTCTACGGCTTTCAACCGCTCCATCAGAGAAAACAGTTTATCGCCCTCCTCATCTGTAAACACAGGCTGTTCCTGTACCTCCTCCGCAAACTGCTCCTGTTCAGGTTGCTCGTCCTCTATTGGAGTTATGCGGTGGGCTTGCACATCGGTAGTGGAATCGACACCGGCTACACGCCGTTGTCCCAATCCCTCAATAATAGGTTTCAGGTACCCGACCATCACACCTATTGCACTGTTCTTGTCGCGCTCGAACTCCTTGCGCTCTTGGTCAAGTTTCTTTCGCTCTCGCTCATACTCGCGTTTGTCAAACTCCGTCTGTATCTGCTCGCGTACCTGAGCCTTAATAGCCTCTACATCAACGGTTGCACCTATTGCACCAACGTTTGCCGTGGCGGCAGGCTGTGCACTCGCTACCTCCAAACAAACAACGCATTGTGCACCGCCTGTAGTGGCTGTAGTGCTTTGGAAAGCCACACCGTATGCACGATTGCCCCACTGCTCCAGATACTTCTGTGTGAAACGCAGTTTTTCCTCTCTTGGGTCATCGTTGTAAAATTTGCTATCCACAATTTTATCGTTGCTACGCTCCCCATCAGCCTTATTGTCCGGATTATTCTTATAGAATATCCAGCGTTGGAATCGATTGTCTATAATCCAATCTTCCACCTGTTGCCATTTAGTAAACATAGTATATCCTCCTATTTTTCGTATTGTAGATTCATAAATACCGACTTGCCCACATAATCTGTTTCCACATTGGGGATGGTACCGGCCCCACCGATGGTCAGATAAGAGGAATGGAAGTCAAAAATAATGTTTTGAAACTCTGTCTTCTGCAACATCTGCAACTGATAGAGTAGGGAAATAGGCAGGTTCTCAGCAATACAATAACTACCCTTTCGCAATGTAAGGTAGATGTTTTGCAGTTGTGCTTCCTCTACACCGGTGTGCAAATCGGGTGTTGTGCGAGGTGCGGAAAGCAATATGCGGCGGAATCTCTTGCCCACCATTCTGTCAGAATCTGGAAATAGGTTATACCGGATAGATGTCGTAAGAGGAACGGAAACACTGTCGATAATCAGTGTATCTGTACTATTGGCTTTGCTGTACTCCGGCAAATCGTACCAGAATACCAATGCGGCAGTAGTACCTACCATATCCTCATTTTGGCAATCGATATAACTTGCGTCCAGTCGTACACGGTTAAAGATAGGGTTACGAATACCCAAAGTGTCTTTGTAGTTGATACGCTCCATAGGTAGGTTGCGCTGTAGTTCCGTATTTCCGTACTCATCAAAGATAGTGATGTACATATTATCCGTTGAGGTAGTACCGGTAGCCGTGGTATCGGGCAGGTATTGCGCCGGGGCAAAATCTACATACTTAATGATACGGCGGTTAAGGTTCTCCACAAACGGCAAATAATTTCGCCCTATACGTTGTATAGGTACCAAAACAAGTTGGGCTCCTGAAAGTTTGGTGTTCATAGATTCGTTAATTAAAATTCAAAAGTTAATGTTTGTATGTTTGCGCTACTCGTTGCGTTACGGATAAATGAGTAGTCAAAATCAATATCTATGTTATCCACATAGAAAGGGTGTACTTGTGTCTTTTCGGCACTTTCGCCTACCATCTGAGGACGGCATAATTCACTATGCACATCGCGCAATATATAGGTTAATTGGTGGTCGCGGAGAGTTAAATATGCCGGGTTCTGTTCTGCGTCCCAGCAACTTATCGCGCGTACCTTTGCCGGAAGCGCATGGATATAGGTGTTTATTATTTCTTGGAAAGTAATTTGCGCATTGGCTGCAAGCGGAAAGCGTACAGTTACAGATTCTTTCGCGGGTTCGTAGTCCTCTACTTCTTTACTTCCATAGAATACATACATCAATATACAAGCGTCCGCCTTGGGTGCTGTACGGAAAAACAGACGGCAAACCGACAAGTTTAGTTTTGCACCGATAGTAATAGGGTAGTTGTTGGTATGCAACAACTCCGAACAATAGGTATCGTGCATAATTTCTCTGTCGTCCGTGGTGAATATGCTCATGTACAGGTCTTGCAGACTGCTGCGCTGCAATACAGGCGTTACTCCGTCAATAGGAGAAATACAAGCGTTCTGTGGGGTGCACAGTACAATCTTATCCACCTTTTCCTTTGCCCAACTTACATTCTGAGGCAAGTAATACTCATCTACTCCCTCGTAAATGGGTATCTGCACCAAATCAACGTTCTTGTATAGTGTTGTTTTCATCGCTCGCCCCAAAAATAAAAATTATCCTGATAGTTTATATCTCCCCCCGTATAGAGGTAGTCAAAAACACTATCATAATCAACAGAAACTTGTACAATCTCGGCTACATTTTTCCAATAATCGGAATTTTCAGCAAACCACTCTCCAAAATCTCGCGGTGTGCGAAATTCACCTATGAAGTGCTCATTTGCACTTTCAATTAACAATGCAAAGTCATTTTCGGACATATAATAAAGGTAGTCCGTTCCATTCGTCATCGTCCAATATGCAGCAACCATCTCTGCCTGCTCTTGTGTAAGACGAATCCCTGATTTTGCTGCTTTTACTATTATAGAATGTATATCCATTTGTACAATTATTATTATTGATTTAATAAAAGCAGGGCGGGGACTTGCGTTGCCTACTTTTGCGTTCACGCCTATTGCCCCCGCCCCGAACAATTACCACTGACCTACAGCGTCTCCGAAAGAGTTCGTGCCACCGAAGTACTCGCAACCACCCTTTACAAGGAAACCATCAATCATCAGCACGATGTAAGCCTCATATCCTGCAGTTACAGGGAATGTGAGGGTTGCAGCGTTGAAGTTTATTGTGATTTTATGGTCGCGTGTACCGGCAATCGTGTAGCGCGGCATAAGGAGCGACATAAATTGGTCAAGAGACCACTCGCTCTGAATACCCTCGTTCACAGCGGTATCGCTGCTGTTCAAGACAAAAGCACCTTGTACTTGCGGAATGTGGAGGAATTTCTCCATCGGGTAGCGACTGATGAGTACGGAGGTATCCATGTTCCATGCAAGGAAACCATCGTACATCTTTTTCAGGCTCGGGTTTGTGAAACCTGCCTTGTGGATAGATGGGTTGGTACCGTCTGCAACGGGTACATACGGATACAATACTTCCTCTTTGGTGGTCGTATTGCGCAAGCCGATGAATACACCAATCGAGTTTGGTACCATTACATCGTTGCGGTCAAGTGCACAGGTCTCCACATTATCAACACTCATATTGTCTTTGAGGTTGAAAATATACTGACCTTTGCCGTCCTGAATCTTCTGCTCCAGACGGATCTTACTCTCCTCGGGATAGATTTCGCCTTTTTTGGCTTTTACCAAGTCCCAAACTTGGTCAAAACGCGCTTTCTTAATCGCGTTAATATCAAATGCTGCTGTTGCCATTTGTTTAGTTTTTTTAGGTTATACAATAATCGGGATCGGGTTACTTACCCATTACATCTGCGTTCAAGCCGGATACACGGCGGTTTCCGCGTCTTACAAAATTTCTATTGCCCAAACGGAAAGCACCAATAGTGCCGTTGGGGATTCCAGCCGTCCCTGATGTAGAGGTAGTGCCGTCCATCAGACTTGCAACGAGATTCGATACGCCAACGGTAGCAATACCATCTACTGCTGCACGTACCATTTTATTGGTGGTCATCGTACCACCGAGAACGCCAACACCGATTTTGATAGCGTTTATAGTCTTAGAATCAAGACTACGCAATGCCTCAACCGAACTAACTACATAGTCCATGGCCACGTTGGCTGCACCACCGATACCTACGTTAATCAATGTATCGGTAATGCCTTTTTTCTTAAAAGGATTCTTTGCCATTTTTTTTGAATTTAATTGTTTGTTTTTGTTTGTTTACATTGCGGGTGCTGCTCTATGCGTCTATCGACCCCGCGATTTGATTGTGTGTTTTTACTTTCCGAAACTACTACGTGCCTTAGCAATCTTAGCGGAGAGAGCAGCAGACTTCTTATTAAGAGCCGCACGCTTTGCATTCTCGCGCTTTACTTCGGACACACGTTTCAGATAATTTTCTTTCGTCTGGATAGAAGCCGACTGCTTGGGTGCTTTCGGCAACTTCTTCATTTTCAAAAGTGCCATCTTACTTCCGTATTTTTATATTAGACATTCATTGATTACTTATCAAAAATCGCATATATTGCCGCTGCAATACCGGCGAAAATTCCTATTGATTTCCAATCGGTGCTGTTGGTAACAAAACCGTCAGACTGAGAGGGTAGGGTATTAGCCGATGTAATAATAGTCCGGTTGTCGGTGCTATTCCCGAAAATAGCAGGAAACAGGCTGCGCAGGAACGTTAATATCTGGCTTATATACGGCATAAATGAAGCAATGCTGTTCCATATATCCGAGAAAGCAGACAGACCTATTTTTGCACCATTTGCATTGAAAGAATCACCGTCTGCATTGGTATAACTACCTGCATAGTAACTACCGTCCTTGTAAACACTATTATAGGAAACACCGTCAATTTCCACGTTATAGGTGGTGTATTGCTTACCTTTGCTCTTTCCGTATATAGCAGTCTGACCCGCTACCTCTACACCGTTCTGCATAATCTTCCCTGTAGTCTTGTCCACCGTTATACCGTTGCTGCCTGCAAATCCCTCGCGTTGCGTTGCACCTACGCCGTACACGCCTTTCGTCCAGTCCTTGCCGGCAACCTGCTCGCCCTCTGCCAACTTAATCAGGATAGCCGCCGGAGACATACCGAAAGCGTCCTTGATTGCAGCACTCACTTTCTGCACTCCGTCATTGTACTTTTCGCGCGTGGTAATGCTAATCAACAGTTGCTGCTGATTGCGCCGTTTGCTCTTGATTGTTTTTGCACTCCTGCTATCCAACTGCGAAAGAAAATCATCTGTAGCATATATGTACAGAAAATCAGTCGGGCATTTCAGTGCGTCATCTAATGTTACCTTATCCATATTCAATAATTATTTGCGTTTTTTACCTCTTTTACTGCCTTTTAGCAATACGAAAGCCAACGAACCTAAACCTGCCAACATGAAAATATTGCTGCTGCTTTTTTGTGAATTACGTTTATTCACCCAATCTTCAACCTCTGAATCTGGTATTCCGCTTTCTGCGTCCTCAGGAACGGTATATTTTGCCACCTGAATAGCCTGTGCGTAATTGATAATTCCCAATATGGTTGCAGCCAATACTGCCGCCACGGCAAACACAATAGCAATAATGATAGAAGTAGCAAGTTCTCCGACACCCTTTATACCGCCTCCGTATATATCATTCACCACCTCTTCCGGGGTCTCTTTGTAGTCCTGTATGATACCGTTACGAATGATACGCTGCATTGCCTGCTCGTCCCCGTAAATAGAGGTAAACACTTTCAGGCAATAGTTATACAGTTCCTGCTGCTTGCGGCGTTTGATAGAGAAAATACGCGGCAACTTCTTTATCTGCTCATCGGTAAAATACAGATACAGGAAATACGAACCGGACTTGTTAAAATACTGCGACAAGTCTCCGTATTCGTCCGTACCACTTACAGCATTTTTCAATACTTCTTCGCCTGCCTGCTGTTGCTCTGCTGTCAGTCCTACCTGATTCAGTGCCAAGACATTGTCAAAGTACCATCTCACAAAGGTAGTATCAACCGCCATCACATCAGCCGTATTGTATTGCTCTATCTCATCTATAATAGTTCCAAGCAAATTATCATGCTCCTGTATATCTGCGCTTTTGCTGCTGAACCTGCCATTATCGATATATGCCGACAATATATATCCTACATCTTTCAGTTTGTCCGTATCGTTCTTATATAGACCTGCAAAGTAAAAACATACGGCATACAAGTCCATCATATTGAGGCACTTTGCACGCTCTGAATCATTTTTGCACAGATACGCCAAAGCCGTATTCTGCTCGTTGAGGTAAGTAAGCAGATTGTTCTGCGCCTGCGTATTGGTAGCGGTGTTTGTACCCTCCAAATAGTAGGTCAATTTCTTTTCCTCATCGGTAGCACCAACTCCGGAACAAGCATATATTTCCAAACCTTTATTCATTGTAGATAAATTCCTTTTTCAATTTATACTCCCTTGCGTAGCCGTAAATGGGCAAACCGTTCTCGTCTGTTTCGCAAGCGTCAAGTATTATCTCGTTTCCGTTCTCGTCAATGGCTATCGGGTAAACGTGTGTAAATTGTGTACCTCCATCGAAGTTTACAAAACGTATGATATGCTTTATACCTAAGCAGTGTAGGCAGCAGGCAATAAACATTGTCAGGCTTTTGCAGTCCCCGCAACCGTCTTTCAGCAACCTTGCAGGGCTCTTTATAAACTGCTTTCCTGCCTCGTCCAACTTGTATTGCGTATGCTCTACAAGGTAGGCAAAAATGCTCATACATTGTGTGTCTATATCCAATCCCCGCAAATCATTCACAATTTCCCGAGGTTGCTCTTTCCAACGCTCATAGCAGGAAACAACGTTCTTCACCACATCGCGGTTGTCGCCATAGCACAACAAGTCATTTATACCACTGCTATACATCATCCCGCTATATCTCCCCAAGTAATCTGTTTCTTAATAGGTACACTTACTATTCTTTCTTGCCCCATAGATATTGTACCGTCAAACTCGATAAGCAATGTACTGACATTCCCTGTTTTAAGATACGAAACCAGACCATCGCCAAGTTTGGAATACTCCACCGTGAATCGAACCGGTATCAAAGTATAACTTCGTGCCAACACATTCTGATTAACAGGATAGTCCACACTACCTATTTCCCTACCCATCAGGCGGATAGTTCCATTTACATTGCGCAAAAACAGGCTGACCAATAGAGGGTTGTAAGCAAAAAACACCACCTCAAATTCCGCCATCTTATCATTGAACGAAACAAGATGGAAGCGGTCAATACCAAATTTCAAAGAACGTACACCACGCAGGAAATAGTAATATACTACTCCCGCACCAAATATCCACCATGCTTGTTTCTTATTCATATTACCTTGATAATGATTTACCTAAAAAATTTTCTCCCTGATTATCATAGTAATGTACTGCTCCGCTTGTCAGCCAAACCTCACCGGGTACATTCTCATACGAAAATAGAACCGGCGTAAGTCCCTCTATCTGAGACTGAGCACGGACGGTAATGGTAGCCGTCATCTTTCCACCTACGCTTTTTCCTATATCGTCTCTCAAACTTTTACGTATAACATCACGCGCCTTAGAATCATCGTACCATCTTTTATCCTGCCAAGTACTATTGAGTTTTGCAGTCTTTCCCGGTCCAAGCGTTACAGGTTGGTCATCGTTACCCGGAATAAATAACTGACAGGTATATCCGCATAGTGTAAACGTAGATACAACACCGGTTATGGTAAATGTCTTGTCTTTACTATTATTCTTAAAATCCCAAGTAAAACGACCTATCCAGTTTTTGTTTGCAACGCGCGTAAATTGCAATGATGGTGTAACTGTAATATATTGCTTTACATAGTCACCTGTCGTAGGGTTTGAATTGTTGATCTTGTTGTTTACATCTTCTATATCAGCCTGCTGGTCTTGTTTCAACTGCTCCAATTGCTCCTGCAACTTATCCACAGAATCGCTCTGTTTCCGAAATAGTAACAGAGCGGCAGCCGCAAAACCTATGATAGTAGTTATATCCATAATTACGTGAAATAAAACACGCTGCAAAATTACGGCTTTTCAGCAACGTAAATTCGCCAACATTTCGCCATTAAATAGCCAATATCAGGATAAACACAAAAAGAGGTAGCCTATTCTCCCGAACCGGCTACCTCGCACAACATAACTATCATCATCTTGTTGTATGAATATGAAAGTACAAACCACCTATGTGTGTAAAAAATATTCTTCTACTTGCTTTTTGGTTGGGCGTTTCCATTTTTCTATACCCAAATCATTTTTCATACGCGCCATTAACCGGGTTGCTGTACGATAACTAACATTCATCATACATTCAATATCCGATATAGTGGCGTATGGATCGTAGTATTTTGAAGCAAATTGTGGCATAGATTTAGAAATACGCTGCAAAGGTACGATATAAATACATACAATACAACCTATTACACACCATTAAGGTACATTTCAGTCATTTTTATTTTGCGTGTAAGTTCCATGTTTTTTCCGTTACAATTCAGTATGATGTTTCCACGCACGCATAAATGCGCACGCGCGTAACGCATGCGCGCGAGTTCGGCACTATATCCAACCATTTAATCGCATAAATACCTACAATGTTAAAATAAATTTCTCATTTCTGCGTGCATTCTCATTTTAGAATGTTTGGGTTTTCCTGTGTAGTTGTGTAGTAAATTGATTTACAGCCATTTCCTATGTAGTCGCTGTGTAGTTCTATGTAGTAAATTCGGCTATGCTATGTAGTAAAATATATCTGCTGTGTAGTAAATTCGGCTTTCTATGTAGTAAAAACGGCTTCTTGTGTAGTTACTGTGTAGTCTGTAAATCAACCATTTAAGTGCAAAAACACCTATATTATACCTATTTACTACATAGAAAACAATAATTAAATACAAAAACAAATAGTAATAATACCACACATTTACGTTTGCTTGCCTTTGTTTGCATTTGTTTCATGTAGTTATGTAGCGTATAACTTCGATTATGTAAAACTGGCGGAAAGAAAAACCACGAACGAAAAAAGCGTACCAACTACAATAGTTGATACGCTCCGATGATAGGTTGGGTGGTAGAACTTACCCGCAGCCCCATTCACTGTCTTATCCTATCTATCTGGTCTCCTTGGCGGTGTTATATTACCTCAAATCCATCACGGCGAAGTATCTTTATAGCATTTTTAATATTAAGTGCTTGCAGATACATACAATTCCTTCGCGCCTCGCAACGATTGTAAAACAGTACCTTGCCCGTCTTAAAGTCGGACACGTACGGCGTGCGTTTAACATCCGCACGCCGTACTTTGTGTGTCTCTTTGTTGTACTCAAACAGAGTATGTCCTGCACGTGCAATAGCACGACCTATCAAGTGGTACTCTTGTTGGTTCTTCTTAACCATCTCTATTCGCTCATGCTCTTGTGAGGTGGCTGGTGACTGCAAAAGTCTGTCGTTCATAATCAATAGTCCTCCATGTTTGCCAGTTGGTTGTTATAACATCTCCAACGCTTTAAGTATTGCCTCGTTTAAGGCTTCATTGCGTGTTGGATAAGCATCTCTGCACAGTCCCCAATCATTGATATTATTGGTATTGCTATTGAATACCGATATTGCATACCTCCCCACAGGTTTTGACAATGGAGCGTAACACGTGATGTATATCCCTTTCCCCTCTAACCAATCCACCACCTCGTGGTAGGTTGGTGCGGAACAGTTGCCGCAGTCCTCGTAGTCCATATTGCTAACAAGTATGCCTAAATATAACTCTTTATCAGGCTCATAGTAGCAATCACATAGACTATTATATCCTTTCTCTTTTAGTGCCTTTGCCGTCTCAAACGGCACAAGAAATTTACTTTTCATTGTTTTTTTATGTTTATAAAATTAGACAATTTCTTTCCGCAATACTTGCAGCGGTAATAGTAGCCTGTCTTGTAGTGAGAAAATTTCTTTGAGTGTCTGCTGCCTCCCTTTCTCCCAAACGTTGGAAACCATGAACCTCTATATACAGGTCTATCCTCGTACACTATATCTGGAACGTGTTTGCCAAACTTACAAAATATCCATCGCCAATTCATATTACTTACCATTTATAGCACTCACCTGTTAGCGGTTCTGCTACGTTATACAATTCACATATTCCGTTGTCGGAGCGGTACTCACAATCGGAGCATTTTTGCGATAGTTCCATAATTCAAAAAGTTATTATTTCATAAAACAAAGCCAATGTGTGTTCGACCGTTTGCCGGACTTATGTCCGAATATTGGTTGTATGTCTGTGCATTTAAGTACCTCGCTCAATGCAATGTCTGTCTCGTTCCATTTGAAAATGAGAAACCCTCCATGCTTTAACACTCTAAAGCACTCGGAGAAACCCTTGGCCAACGTGTCGCGCCAATCGCTTGACAGATTACCGTACTTTATCATCTGCCACCCTGACGGTTGCGCTTTCGGATTGAGACTGCCGTATATATCTGCAAATTTGCTCTTGCCTGTATTGCGCAACAGGTGAGGAGGGTCAAACACAACCATCGCGAAAGTATTATCCGGATACTCCATACTCCTAAAGTCTCCTATCACATCGGGTTTCACTTCAAAGTATCTTCCATCGCAAAGCGTTGTCTCAACATCTCGTATATCCTGAAACAACACACGAGGGTCATTTTTGTCAAAGTAGAACATCTTGCCTCCACAACAAGCGTCTAAGATAGGTGCATTTTCTTTCATAATTTCAAAATTTGATATTAAAATAATCCGACAAAAAGTTTTTGCAGTCCACGCGCTCGGTGTCTCCAAACATACCACCGTTGACTGCATTGTCGAACTCATCTTGTTTATCAAAAAACAAGTCGCGAACTAACTGCTCGTATTCGTCTCGGAATAGTTGAACATCGTGTGTCTGTTGATATTTCCCCAATGCTTTTGCGTATGCTCTTACTATGTTTGGGTATTTCTTCAATTCTTTTAATCGCTGTTTTCGGCTGGCAAGTGGGCAACCTACACAGCCTAACCGCCTCTCCACGTGCAATGCTCCATTCTTATCGTAGTACAATGGTGCAAGTGTAATTCCTCTGTCTTGGATAAATTCTCGTACATCGTTATTACTCCATTCAAGTATCGGATAAATGGCTTCCACGTGATTTTTCTTGCTACCATAGTAGCGGCATTCGGTTGGCTCATTGTAATTCTCTGCGCGTTTTGCGCTCTCTACCCTCCGTACACCCATAACGACAACATCGAGTACCTTGTATTCTTTGAGTTTTTCACAGCAGAATCTTGCGTAGCGGTTGGGCATACCTTTCTGCTCTACAAGTTTGAAAAACGACTGCTTTGGTTGTAACACCTCCGCGCCCATGGCTCTAACATGTGCAATAGTTCCGGGAGGGTCTATTGTGGTGTTCTTGTAGATTGCCCGATAGTTGATACCCGCCTCCTTGGCAAGTTGCAGTATAATATCGCTGTCCTTTCCACCACTATATGCAATCTCTATCACATCATCAGGGTGTGCCGCCTGTATCGTCCGTAAGAGACGTATGCTACTCTCTATTTTTTTCTGTAATTCTTGTGTCATATTATTTTAGTTGTTGTTACTACATGATAAGCCTTGTAATACTCATCGAAACTATATGGTTGTCTTGCACCTTTTGTATTATAAGGAAATTCGCACTTTTGCCACTTCCTCATTTCTCTACAGATATGTTTTGCTTCTATTAGTGTCATAATTATTTAACTATAAATTGAATATTCTTTTTGCTTTCATCGCTTGTGTCAGGGTAGAGTATTATCCAGTCTTTGCCATCGCGCCAGACAGCACTACGGATATTCTTGCACCTAAGATACTCGCTGCATAGTTCGGTAAATCGCCGTTGTGTGTTTATCTGATTCGGGTACTTCTTGCAGAACTCTATGTATAGTGTTCCCTTTTCAAATGCTGCCCGGTTACCTGTATGTATCTCGCCAAAGCAGCGTTCCAGATATACCCACAAATCTTCTCCTACAGCCTCTTTTGCGGCTCGTTCTATGAAGTTGATGTTTTGCGGCTCCAATATACCATATTGCAGATATATCTTACAGCAGCGTATCATAAACGAATAAAACTGGTTCCAGTCGTCCTTGTTCCAATCACTCTCGAAAAATCGGCGTTCCTTTCCGCGCATACCGTGTATGGCTCCAAAGTATGTACCCGGTCTGCATTTGTCTGAAAAGAAGTTTGCCAACTCAAAAATAATAACACGACCTTTATCCGATGACCCGGAGAGACGCAATGCCTGATTCATCGACAACATCATTTTAACCTTTCGGAAAGTAGGGTTCTGATAGTGTTTTTGAAAAACAGCAGAGTCTGTTATATCTCCATATAGTGTTTCGAGTGTAAAACGCTTGTTTAAGTCCTCTATGTGAATCAGTTGTGTAGAAAGGTCTCCATTGCTGTATCGCTTTGGGTTTGTTGCGTCAAACCCCTTGCCGGGCACTGTTATCATCTTGCAGTCCTTTTGCGGGTCTCGGTTCAGCGTGTAGGATAGTGCCTTTGCCAGCAGTCCTTTTCCTGTTCTACCTGCTGCATTGGCAGTGTCTTCCTTGTTTACATCGGTAAATATAGCCGCACGCAAATCACATTCGTAGTGGTCGTGCATAAGATACCCAAGTATAGACATAAGAGAATCTTTGCGGTCTTGTTTCTGCATACAGATTAGTTCGCAAAATATCTCAAAATCTCCTTTCTGTTCTGTGTACATAAAATCTCGGTCTATAATAGATGATTCCCATATACAACCACTTTCCTTGTTCAGGTATTGATATTCCGTGCTATCGACCACCACATCGCCTACTTGTGCGTCCGGGTAATACTGCCTGTCCTCTGCTTGTATCTTATGTATTATAACAGCGCAATTCCTGAAAAATAGATTTTTTGTGTATTTGGTATCGGACATAATTTTGATTTCTTTTTTTCGCCCCAATTTGTCAATAGGTCTCAGGCGGTCGAGTAGGGCACTCGAAAAATAGTACTGCATATTCTTGTACATCTTTTCCAATATCCTATACGATGATATTTTTACCGTTACGGTCTCTCCATCGCTATTTATCACAGGTGCGTCATAATCCATCAACCACCTTACATAGTTCTCGAAAGCGTCTTTGATATTGGTCTCATTTACGATTTCTATTTTGTTGTTGGAAATATGTACATACTGAAAACTTCCGTCCGGTTGGTCGAATCTGAAAAAGCCTAATTCACGAAGTTTGTTGCATAGCCGTAAGTTGTCAATCTCTATAGAGGTTTCACCGTTCTTGCTGACTTTTACGTTGTAGAAGTTATGCTGCTTTGCTCGCTCTGATTCTTCCACCATTTCTTGATCTGCTTTCTCTAATTGTTCCTGCATTTCAAAAAATGATTTTTCGCCAATCACACGTTTAATATCGTCTAACTGCTCATCTGACATAATTGTTTTTTTTGGGGGGGGATAGTTATTTTAGGTGTAGAGCAAGTGTAGAACGTATCTTTTCGCTCTCCTCTTGGCATTGTTTTTTATCCTCTAATAGAATACGTGGGCAATAAGCCAAAATAATACCTTGCTCCAAATAGAAACTCCACATAACAGCATACACAGATTCTTGTAGGTCTGCATATCCGTTTACCAACTCGGCAGCAGTGTATATCAGTTCCTTTTTGCAGTCTATGTATATGTGCATAATAGCAAGGTCTGTGTCGGCTTTGTTATTGTGTGGTAATATCTCAATGTGTACTTTCATCGGTAAAATCAATTTCTGCATTTAACACGTTCTTTATGTTTGTCAGTTCTGACTTCATGCACTCTATATTATCTTCCAGCATAGCGCATAATATTCTGTTGCTGAGTGCATTCCTCCTAAGTCGTTGTATATTGTCGGATATAGTTGTATTGTTTGATTGCATAACATCTATATCTTCTAATATATTTCTGCTTTGCGTGTTCATAGTCAGTGCTATGTTTGCTAACTGAGGCATAGCATAGATTATTAACTTATTGGTGTTGTTTTCCAATACTTTTTTTGTAATTCGTTTTTGAGTTAATACAGGTACTTGTACCTTTATTTTTTTTCTTGGCATATAGTTGAATTTTAATTTGTTATCGAAAAAATGTATGTATGGCGGGTGCGAGATTTCAGATATGTAGCGGTGCTTCCACATTCGGAGGTCGGCAATTAAGGATGTCCTACGTTATCGGATCGGTTACCCTACGCCCATCCTTACCTCCTTATCAGCCTACTTGTGCGAGGTAGTTCCGACACTTTTTATCTTCCTGTCGCTATCGCAAGTCTTCTCAGTTATTCAGGTGTTCGGCTTTCGCCCGACTTGCTTTCCGACATTTATCCACACTTTTCGGCTCACCGCTACCCGGATTATCCAAGCAGCCCCTTTACTGTCTTATCATACATACATAAGTTTTTTTATTCTTAATAAGCAGGCTTTGGTTTTCCATTCAGTTTATACCATCGCTCTACTATATATCCGTGTTTCTCCTTGTGAAAACACAGCATATAAGTGTCCTTTTTCATACGAAGTTCCCGCAACCCAACAATAAGACCATACAAGGTCGGGTGTACTTCGCGTAGTGTAAGTACTTTTTCGCCTTCCTTAAAAAAATCGGGGACAATTACTTTTCTGATTTCCCAATCATCAATAATACGGTTGTAGTGCCATGTTACCGTCTGGTAGAGTGCTTTTGGAGCAGTATTAAGGTAACGCTCTCTTGCTTGCTTTGCAAGTCGTTCCTCTCGTGCTTGTGCTGTTTCTCGAGTAGGTTTCGTTTTGTTGTAACGCCTCTCGTTGAAAGGAATGTTTCTTCTGTCTTCCATAATTGTAAAAGTTATGTTGTTAGTTATGTTGTTTATAGTATCGTATATATTGAATATATCCACAAATATCCGATTTTATTTTGGTATTTCCTCATTTTTCTATATCTTTGCAGTTCATTTCTCATTTGTGTACCGGTTTACAATTAGTGTGAATACTTATAATGTGAAGTATGTAAAATCTGACTTATAAATTCTACATAGTTACAAAGTACTAATTTTCAGTCCGTTACGCCATGTTTTTATTTGTGAACATTTTCACGGACGAAAACCGATATGAAAAAGACCACTTTTCAAAAATCCGAAGATACGGATATAGAATATGAAAAAATCTGCCGCAAAGGTACGGCAGATTTTTCTTTTGTGCAATAGGTTTGGCTAACTTTAACTTTCTTTAACCCACTATCGCCATTCTAATAGTAATGTAATTTGTGTGTCTCCTGCATTATTTTTCTTGGTTATCTCAGTAGGGTAACCATTGTACATTTCTGTATCTCGGTATATGTTCTGTTTTAGTCGCTGTGTGAAACCCTTGCTGGAGTTGTCGCTCCAGTAAGCATATAGTGTATAGTACTTATGCTTAGATATATTAGTAAGATATGTAGGGTTTGTTAGTTTGTAAGACTGAGGTGTTTCACTTTGGTATAGTCTTATAGGCTCAGTCTCCAACCATGTTTTTATACTATATGGTCCGGAATCGTCTAATTTTATACTCCAATACTTTCCATCTAAACCAACCTTATCAAAACGGATACCAACAATACGCACTTCGGTGGGTTCTTTTACCGTTATACTCATTCGTTTGGTGTTTTTCTTTTCTCCATTGATAGCGTCCAAAGCAACAATGTAAGTTCCTGCCTCTGTATATGTATGCGTGGGGTTTTTCTCTGTTGAGGTTTTTCCGTCTCCAAAGTCCCAATAGTAGGCGCTTGCGTTCTTCGATTGGTTTGTAAACATCACGGTCAGTCCGCTTGCTGTGTGTGTAAAGTTCGCAGCGGGTTGTGCTTTCTCTGGTACATAACCGGTACCCGGGTATGGTTCATTCGGTTCACACCCCACAATGGCCATGGCCAACAACAATAGTAAATAGTTCTTTTTCATATCGGTCAATTATTTGTTTTTATTTATTCCATTGGTTCTTCAGTTGGTGTATCGATAGGATCGTCCGTGGTTTCTTCCGTATCGGTAAACTCAACCATAATAGTTTGCGTAATACTATTTTTGATACCCAAATTGTTTTCTCCTACCAATGTTACTCTATATGTACCGGGTTTGCTATAGTAGTGTGAAACTTTATACAGGCGTGGTTCTTCGTCTGTTTTTGTACGACTTATCCATGTTCCACTTGTAGAGAATATATTTAATTCGCTGTAGCGTGCAACACATCCATCGCCAAAGTCCCATTCAAAACTACTTGCATGGTGCGACTTGTTGGCAAAACCAACGATATATCCATCGGTCTCGTTCCCGGACAATACACCATATTCAAAACGGATAACCGGGTTGTAGGTCATATCCTCTCCTTTGTCCTTACACGAAGACAGAACTATGGAGGACAAAACCATAGTCAGCATAATTGATAAATACTTTTTCATAAGATTAAATGTTAATAGTTATACGAAAGGCAAAGGTACAATAATTATTTAACACGTGCAATAGATATTGAAAATAGGCATAAAAAAAGCGGAGTGGGCATTACTATTTGCTCACTCCGCGTTGATTGGTGTATCCGTGTCTCTTTACTCGTAATTCAATAACTTTCAAATCGTTTCAATCCTATACCAACCAAAAGTGCTGCAAAGATACAGCATATAATTTATACATACAAATGTTTTATCGCTATATAGGTACAAAATCGAAAGAAAAAAATATACTCCGTTATTCTATACTTTTCAAATAGTTCCACATTTCCATTAGTGCTTCATCACGCATTCCCTTTTTGTTGCGTTTGGTAAGCCGTTCCCCATTCAGATATACCGCATTACCCTCGCTCTTTACTACTATTGCTCCGTTGCTCGCTGTAAATATATCCGGCTGCGCCTGTTTTCTGCTTTGGCACGATAGCACTGCCTGTTCCACTCCATCGTAGATTGCACTGTCGTCTGTACCTCTGTCATATCCACCACTGCTTTCCCATAGGTAGTGTGTCAGTTGGTCGAGTGTCTTGCCACCCTTGGCAGCAGACCCTAAGTAACTGATACGCGCCTTGCGTTCCTGTTCGCTGTTGTTGAGTATATCAGCCGCGCCACGTCCTATAAGTTCGCCGCCTTTGCTTTTCGTCTTCCATACTATCTTGCCGCCTTGAGCAATATAGAGCAGTGCATGCCAGTATGCACTATCTACATTGGTAATAGGCATTTCCTCAATCGCATTGTAAGCGTCATGCAACTGCTGTTCGGGTGTTCCGTAGTCGTTATAGGTAATTATTACATCGCCGTTGGCATTGCGTACAACGCTTGTGGAGTATGGGAGGTCGGTTGCTCCTATACCTGAAACGGCATTGTATGTGCGGCGCAAAGAATTAAAGTACTGTTCCGCGGCACTCTTTGCAGACCTCGCCGATGGACGGAAACCGAACCGCTTTGCTAATTCAGAAAGTACATTGCTATCCGCTTCATCATAAGGCATAGAGAAATCAATGCCTCTATTTTGCGCAGTGGCTATCTCTGTGAATATACGGCGTTTTGAAACTTTTCCCACTCCGGACGCCTTGCGCCCTTTCAATAGCGCAAGTGCAACAATACCTATAACAAGTGTTTCTATCATACTTTTTTCAATCTATTGTTCTTGTACACAAACCCTTCCGGCAACTCTTTTGCTACTATGAAAGCCTCGCCATTCGTAAAACCATATGCAGCATTAAGTTCCTGCAATGCTCTCTGTGCGCTGCTTTCCGTTGCATATACACGCAAATCATAAAGAATACCACTATGCATTGTATCCAATAGTTTGTCGTATATCTGATATTGGGAATTTCCGTATCTATCTACTGATTTTATAAAATAAATCATTTTCCTTGTTTCCGTTTTTCCCACTCCGGACACCTTGCGCCCTTTCAATAGCGCAAGTGCCACAATACCGATAATAAGTGTTTCTATCATAGTTATAAAAGATTATATCCTTGTTCAATAGTTTGCATATCCGGGTGCCCGGCTACATTGCCGTTCTCCACAATCGCCATCGCGTACACCAGTCGGCACATCTGTTCCTTGTTGTAGGCATTGATGGTGGTTGTTGGTTGGTACCCGGTAGTGTTGCACACACGCTGTATGTAACGTTGTGTGTTGTTTTCCGTCTCAGGTGCCCACTTGCTGACTATTGCCTGTATGGTGGTTGCTCCGGAGGCGATGTACTTCCGTATCAGGTATAGCGCGGCACGGTAGCCGTAAGCCATGCTCTGGAACTGTTCAAATGCGCCGTCTGTGTTTGGCGTAACCTTTCCGATCCACGTATTATTTCGTGAATAGCGTATATTCAGCGGGTTGTTGTTTCTGTACCCGCGGGGTAGGGTAGTATTCATATTGCTGTTTGGTTGTTTGTTTCGTGCCAACATATATGCTGCAATGGATAGTGCTATTACACCACCTGCCACCAATAATATGCTGTCCTGTTTTTTCATTTGTCTATGATATATACATCATCGTCCATAATTAACTTGGAAACGTTGATACATTGCAGAAAAGCAAGTATATACACCGTTGTTCCTCCTCCGGGGAATATGTTTACTTCGCTATTCTCCCCGCCTACGTATGTATGTTTTCCGCGTATTATGTTGGGTCTTCCGTGTATCCGGTACCATACAACCGTCTTCAGCGATTGCCCGGTCCACGTCAGAGTGTGTCCGTCTTCCGTGGTTACTTGCGTAAACACCATATCTGCGTTGCTCACATTCGTAGGTTGTTTTGTCCTTTTCACGTACATACTATTTGGCAAATTTAAGAGTTATTCCGATTATTATCGCGACAAATAGAATAGATAGAATCACCCACAACGCTATCCCGCTATTCCGCAAAAAAACAGTCCCTTTCGATAGGGTCGTTTCTCGGGTAGATGTCGGGTGGTTGTCGGGTGGATATACCTTGTGTATAGTGTCGGTGTGGTGTATATGTATTGAATCATGTTTTACCTCCTTGCTGGTGTTCGCAACAAATATGCTGTCGTGGATATATACAGTGTCGCCCTTTGTATAGATATTCTTCGTCCGCTCGATGTATATACTGTCGTGTACATACTCCGTGCGTACAGAATCGCGCTGCTGTGTGCTGGTGTTAGACGGCAAAGGATAGTATGCCTTGCATGAGGCAAAGCATACTATCAGTATTGCGAATAATATCGCTGTCGCTAATATGTTCAACACATCGTGTTTGTTCATTACTCAAGTGTATGATACGTCCAACCCTTACTTGTAGCCGCCGTCTGCACGGTACTGCTGTAAGTACCCTTGCAATACACATTTCCATCAGTTGCAAACGCCTCAGAAATCAATCTTGCAATGTCCGCTGCAACATTTGTATTCTGTGCAACATACTTAATAGTTTCTATATAATTGCAATCAACGAAGTTAGAGCCTGTTAGCGCAGTGTTCTTGCTCAAATCAAGCGATGTCAGGTTGGAACAAGAACTGCAGTAAAGTGCTG
>ERZ1026880.394-NODE-394-length-22838-cov-6.282886_pt1 | contig 22838 bp, 18 predicted proteins | sample MGYA00380170_ERZ1026880 | MGnify/ENA primary metagenome ERZ1026880 (study PRJEB33269, sample SAMEA4719806) | human gut metagenome | biome: human-associated habitat; feature: organic feature; material: feces | place: Cameroon | collected 2013-10 ...
GAGTTCATGCGCTTCGGCCTGAACATGGCGTCCGGCCCCACCGCTATCGTGGGCAAGCGCGTCGTGGTCGTCGGCGGCGGCTTCGCCGGCCTGGAGGTTGCCGAGGCCATGTGCGACAACCGTGAGATCACGGTCATCGAGGAGGCCAAGAAGCTCGGCAACGGCATCGGCATCATCGACAAGAACCCGACCATCAACCTGGTCAAGTCCAAGGGCGTCAAGCTCATGCCGCTGACCAAGCTGGTCGAGGTCACCAAGAAGGGTGCCAAGGTCCAGAACGTCGAGACCGGCGAGACCCAGCTGCTCGAGTGCGACACCGTTCTGACCTCCTTGGGCGTCGAGGGCAACACCGATCTGTACGACCAGATCAAGGCCGTCGTCCCCAACACGCATCTCATCGGCGACGCAACCACGCCTGCTGGCAAGGTTTACCGTACGCTCGAGGCTGTCAAGGGCGGCTACGAAGTGGCCATGTCCATCTAAAGCTTTTCCCGAGATGCGCGCAATCGCAACCGTCTCGAATCGCAATAACGGGGCGTCCCGTGCATTCGCTTCGGCGGCGCCCCTCTTCATCACTTTTGGTTCAGACACGTAAGTGTTTTGAATATAGGTAGGTAAGTAGTTCCCAGTTAGTTTCCTTAAGGAGGAAAAATGGATTACAGCTACACCCCGGAACAACTTGAGATCAAGCGCGGCATTCGTGAGTGGGGCAAGAAGCACCTCACCGAGGAGGCAATCGCTGCCGGTTACAAGAACCGTGGTATCGCCCCCGAGATCGCTAAGTCCTGGGTTGACGAGGGCTGGGGTCTGTATGGCCTGCCCGAGGAGTACGGTGGAAAGCCGGTTGATCATCAGACGATGGCGATGATCATCGAGGAGCTGAACCACTGCGGCGGCAACATCCCCATGGCTCCCAACCTGCTGATCATGTTCGACATGTGCGAGTTCGGCAACCCCGAGCAGGTCAAGTACGCTATCGACTACTACAAGGAGAACGGCTACCCGCCGTACTGCCTGGCCATCTCCGAGCCCGGCGCCGGCTCCGACAACCAGGGCATGACCACCACCGCCACCAAGGGCGAGGATGGCAAGATCCACATCAACGGCACCAAGACCTGGGTCACCTCTGGTGAGACCGCTGGCGGCTTCATTGTCGTGTGCAAGGACGAGGATCCGGCTCGCGAGAACAAGAACATGTCCATGTACCTGGTTCCCTCCGATGCCAAGGGCGTCACCATCGAGCCGCTGAACAAGATCGGCATGCAGATCATGCCCTTCTCCATGATCCACTTCGACGACGTCGTCGTTGACGAGGACCAGCTGCTCGGCATCAAGGGCAAGGGCTTCTATCAGCTGATGAAGAACTTCGAGTGGGAGCGCTGCGTGCTTCTGGCAGAGCTGCTCGGCGAGGCTCAGGCTGCTATGGAGGATGCTTGCGCTTGGGTTAACGATCGTCAGCAGTTCGGCAAGGGCATCAAGACCTTCCAGCTGGTGCAGGAGCACATCGTCGAGATGCAGATCGAGCTCACCAACACCCGTAACTTCCTGTATCGTACCTGCTGGAAGCTGGACAACGGCATTCCGGTCAACAACGACGCAGCTATGCTGAAGCGCTACGGTGCTCCGGGCCTGACCGACTGCTGCTCCCGCGCTCTGCAGCTCATGGGCGGCCTCGGCTTCACCGACGAGACCCGCGTCTCCCGCCTCATGCTCGACTGCCGTGGCTTCCAGATCGGTGGCGGCACCGTCGAGATCATGGTGCACATCTCCGGCCGCGGCATCCTCAAGGAGTACGCAAAGGGCGTCGAGGATCCCGATCATCTGTGGACCCTGTAAAGCCGCGTAAGCTTCATCGCTTATCGGCTGCGTAAGCTCAACAGCTTGCCAACTTACAAAGACCCTGGTGCATTGCACCGGGGTCTTTTTGCTGTTATGGATCTGGCCATACGGTTTTGCTACGGAAACCGACGTCGTCGTCGGGTATGCGACCGCCTGCGGCTCGCGCGATCTTCAGGGTGGGTTCAGCAGGCTGTCGCACCTCGTAAGCTTTTTACCCGCGCAAACCGCTTCCAGCTTAGCGCGGCGAAGATGATGGCGGGGGGATACCTGTTTCGACGCACGAAAAAGCCCCCGGCGTGTCACGCCGGGGGCTCGATGACCTGCGCAAACAAGCGTTCTTCTTATGCCGTTCCCTTCTCCTCGGTTTCGGATTTCTTGAACTTGCCGCGACGACCATGGCAATTCATGCCGATAGCGCGGATGCTGCAGAAATCACGGTTGCGGCAGCGCGCACAGGCGCGTTTTCGGCCGCGTTGCGAGGCGTCGTACATGCCGATGACGCCAAGCGTGGCATTCTCGGAGTTCAAGGAGCCGTCGTCTTCGAGTGCGAATCCCAGGCGTCGTTCCGCTTGAGTGTAGAACAGCAGCTGTGAATTGGAATCAAGCGGGAAATCGCCTTCCCCAGCTTGCAGCAGGTTGTCGATATGCAGCCCCAGGGAATGGGCTTCTTCGTTGATCGCATCGGTGATGATCTCCTCCGCGCGTCCGCCCATCGCTTGCAGGCATGCCTCGAACGCCGCGAAATCATCCGTGTCGTGAACCAAAAGCACGCGCAGCGCCTGGATGTTCTCGGTGGTGTCGACGCTTACCGCCACCATCACGCAGTGGTTTGCCCGTCGCATGCGCTCGTATACCGCTTCGCCATGAAGCACGGCCATGGTCCCCACAAGCTTGATCCCGGGCTCGGTATAGTCGGGCGGGAGGGTGCAGATGGCCGGGTTGAACACTTTGTAGACGCCGCGAGGATGCAAAGTTTCGCAGCAGCGCGCTGCGATGGGGGCGATGCGGGAAAGGATTTCGGGATCATCTTTCACCGAGTCGTCGAGAAACGCGGCGACCGTTTGGTCGTCTAAAGCATCGATCTTGCAATCGATTTCCTGGATCTGGTGAGCTTGGACAGCCATTACTGCCTCTTTCAGTAGAAATGGTAATACGCTATATGGTCTATGGTATCAAGATTGCCCGAATGATATCTCAACGATTGCAATATATCGGGTATATCTATCGCTTATCTCAACAATATATGGGACAGATATCAATATATGTGCATGTTTCGTTCGACTGCCAGAACGTATAATATTCATAGGATTTTAGGGGATCCGACATAGGTTGCGTCGGATATCGATTTGCAACCTCTCTTCTTTACTTTCGTTTGAAATAGTCAGAGCGGAGGGATCACGATGGTGAAACGAGCGCTTACGCCCGGCACGTTCGATCCGATCACCAGCGGTCATATGGACGTTATCACGCGTGCGTCGCGCATCATGGACGAGGTCATCGTCGCGGTTGCCGCATCGGATAAAAAGCATCCGCTGTTCGATCTTGATGAGCGCGTTTCCCTTGTGAAGCAGGCCGTTTCCCATATCCCCAACGTTCGCGTGGAGCCGTTCGATGAGCTGCTCGTCGATTTCGCACGTCGCATGGATGCGGAAGTGGTGATCAAGGGGCTTCGGGCCATAACCGATTTCGAATATGAATTTCAGATGACCGCGATGAACTATCAGCTTGATCAGGAGCTTGAAACCACGTTCATCATGTCGCCTCCTCAATACATGTACCTATCCTCGTCCATTGTGCGGGAAATCGCCTCGATGGGAGGGTCGCTTGAGGGCTTGTTCCGGATTGCGTCAAAGTCGCGCTGCGGAATAAATTTCGAACGGATAAACGGTCCAATTGACGATATGGATGATATTCATAGATATGTCCGATAGAAACATGAGGATTTTCCTAAGCTAACTACACAAGCTGCAATATGTATCCGTTTTGCTCGGTCAATACCTTGGATATGATGGTTTTGAATTGTACGCGCAATTTGTGCTAGCCACATAAGCCATGCAAGGAGGGTGTAATGAACATCGTAGTTTGCGTCAAACAGGTCATGGACACGGAGGCTCTCATCGAGCTCGGTGACGATGGTAACGTGCTGACCGAAGGCCGTACCCAGATCATCGATCCCTATGGGGAGTTCGCCGTCGAGAAAGCCGTTCAGCTCAAAGAGCAGCTCGGCGGAGAAGTGACCGTCCTGTGCTATGGCGACGATGGCTGCACGTCCGCCATCCGTCATGCGCTTGCCATGGGCGCCGATAAAGCCGTTCTGGTAGAAGACGATTCCTGGCGCGCCGTCGACGCCGCGCAGTGCGCCGAGGTGCTTGCCGCATCCGTAAAGGATATGGGAGCCGACGTGATCATGGGCGGTTGGACGTCCGGTGACACCGCAAGCGCGCAGGTCATGGGGCGAATCTCCGCAATCCTGGGCATTCCCTTCGCCAACATGGTCACAAGCCTTGAGGCAACCGATTCCGGCGTGAAGGCTTCTTGCGAGGTCGACGACGGCTTCGAGGTGTGCGAGTACCAGCTCCCCGTCATCATCGGGGCGCAGCAGGGCTTGGCCGAGCCCCGTTATCCCTCCGTTCGCGACGTCATGCAGGCGCGTCGCAAGCCCATCGAGCGCAAAGCCGCCGAGATTTCCGCGCAGGCTGCGCTCGAGGTCGTGGGTCGCGAGCTCAAGGGCGCGCGTAGCGGCGGGCGCATCGTTGAGGGCGAGACCGTCGCCGATGCGGTTGCGGAAACGGCTCGCCTGCTTCGCAGCGAGGCCAAGGTTCTCTAGAGTAGCTCTTTTCATCGATTTTCGTTCGTATCAGCGATCAACGAGAGGAAGGTCGTCCTCATGTCCGGTATTTGGGTTTGCATAGAGGCAGGCAACGGTGAGCTTCGCGGTGTCGCCTATGAGATGATCACCGCCGCACGCACGCTTGCCGATGCTGCTGGCCAGCAGGTCAGCGCGCTTGTGTGGGGCGAAGGTGCGAAGGATAACGCCGACAAGCTCGGCACCTGCGGTGCCGATAGCGTCGTTGTCATCGAAACGGCTGGCGATGAAGCGGGCCGTCCCGCCGAGGTGGGCGGTGCCGTCGCGCTGCTGGCGCAGGAGCAGTCTCCGAGCGTGGTCTTGTTCGCCGATGGCGCGTTTGCGCGCTCCGTTGCGCCTGCATTGGCCCAGAAGCTCAACGCGGCGTATGTCGGCGATGTCGTCGACGTCGCCTTCGATGGCGCCCCCGTCTTCACGCGCCTACCGTATTCCGGCAAGGTCATCGAGCAGGTCCGTCCTGCAAGCGGCGCCGCTACCGCGATCGCCACCATCCGACCGAAGGCCTTCGAGGCTGCCGAGCCGCAAGAGGGCCGTACCGCCGGCGTCAGTACGTTCGCCGCAACCCCTGAAGCGGCCGCCCGCGTGCTCTGCGACGTCATCCGTTCCGTCTCCGAGCGCGTCGATCTTTCCGAAGCGGATATCGTCGTTTCGGGCGGCCGCGGCGTGAAGGGCGCCGAGGGCTTCAAGGTGCTCGAGGAGCTTGCCGACGTCCTGGGCGCTGCCGTCGGCGCGTCCCGTCCGGCGATCGACGAGGGCTGGATCGATGCGCAGTATCAGGTGGGCCAGACCGGCAAGACCGTTGCCCCCTCGCTCTACATCGCGTGCGGCATTTCCGGCTCCATCCAGCATATGGCGGGAATCTCCGCATCGAAGTACATAGTCGCCATCAACAAAGATCCCGAGGCCGAGATCTTCGCCCAGGCAGACTACGGCATCGTGGCCGACCTGTTCGAGGCCGTGCCGCTGCTGACGCAGCAGCTTCGCGACATGCTGCAAGCATAAGCGAGCGCGCAAGAACTCGCTTGTGACTCATCGACCGCAACCAAGGAAGGCATTATGGAAGACACAGCAACACGTGAGGTAATGTGGAACATCGATCATTCCCTTACCTGGGTAATGTATCTGCTCTTCCTGGTTGCGCTCGGTTTCTGCATCTACTTCCTGGTTAAGCGTTGGCGCCTCATGTCGATCGGCGCCCCTGTGGATCGAACGAGCGATTGGAAAGTCCGCGCGAAGGGCATGATCGCCGACGCGCTTTTGCAGCTTCGCGTCCTGAAGAAACCCGGTGCGGGCGTTATGCACCTGGGCATGTACGTCGGCATGATCATCATGCTCATCGCCACGGTCGTCACGGCGGCGCAGTTCGACCTTGGCTTCCAGCTTATCTACGGTGATTTCTACCTGTACTTCATGGCGCTTGCCGTCGATCTTGCCGGCTTGGCGTTCTGCATCGCCATGGTCGCCTGCATCATCAGGCGCATCGTGAACAAGAAGCTTGACACGAAGCCCGGCGACATCATCGTGTTAGTGCTGCTGCTCGTCATCGGCTTGAGCGGTTTTGCGGTCGAGGGCCTTCGTATCGTCGGCACGGACGACCCGTGGCGTACGTGGTCTCCCATCGGCAACATGGTCTCCATGCTGTTCGTCAACTTCACCCCCGAGCAAATCTCCCTGACCCATCAGATCATCTGGTGGAGCCATATGGGCATGGCTTTCGCGCTTATCGCGTATTGGATGTACTCGAAGCTCGTGCATGTGCTGCTCATGCCGGCCGATGTGTGGTGCCGCTCCCTTGAGCCGAAGGGCACGCTTCCCTATATCGACGTCGAGGACGAGAACCTCACCACCATGGGCGTCGGGCAGCTTGAGGACTTCACCTGGAAGGACCTGCTCGATGCCGAGGCCTGCATTCGCTGCGGCCGTTGCGAGGACGTGTGCCCTGCGTTCAATACCGACAAGGACCTCTCCCCGAAGAACATGGTGCAATCCCTGCGCAGCGAGCTGGAGATCCGCGGGCCCATCGTGTGGAAAGCGCAGCACGAAGGGGCGAAGCGCGATGAGATGGGCGTGTACATCGCGAAGGGCGGCGAGCCCTATGCGTTCGATGAGCAGCAGCAATCCACCATGGATCGCACGCTTGTCGGCGATGCGGTGAACACCCAGTCGATATGGGATTGCACGACCTGCGGCGCATGCATGGCGGCATGTCCTACCTTGGTCGAGCATGCCCCGAAGATCGTCAAGATGCGCACCTATCAGGTGTCCATGGAAAGCGCGTTCCCCTCCGAGGCCCAGGCCACGTTCCGCAATCTTGAGAACAACGGCAATCCTTGGGGTCTGGGGTGGCAGACGCGTTCGAAGTGGGCGGAAGGCTTGAACGTCCCCACGCTGGCCGAACATCCCGATGCCGAGTATCTGTATTGGCCCGGCTGCTCCGGCGCCTTCGACGCCCGCAGCCGCAAGGTTTCCGTCGCGCTCGTGGGCCTGCTGAAGAAGGCCGGCGTCGATTTCGCCATCCTGGGCAATGAGGAGAAGTGCTGCGGCGATTCGGCTCGCCGTCTCGGCAACGAGTTCGTGTATTACATGCTTGCACAGGAGAACATCGCCACGTTGCAGGCATATGGCGTGAAGAAGATCATCGTGCAATGCCCGCACTGCATGCAGGCCCTGTCGCGCGATTACCCTCAGCTTGGCGGGCATTTCGAGGTCATTCACCATTCCCAGCTTCTTGCCCAGCTCGTTCGGGAGGGGAAGCTGCAATGTTCGGCTCCCGACGGCAAGAAGATCGCAGTGCACGATTCCTGCTATCTTGGACGTTATCAGGATGAATACGAGGCTCCTCGCGCGGTCGTCAGCGCGGCAGGCGGGCACGTCGTCGAGTTCGAGCGCTCACATGAGAAGAGCTTCTGCTGCGGCGCGGGCGGCGGCCGTATGTGGCTTGAGGATGCCTCCGGCAAGCGCATGGGCGACGAGCGCGCCAAGCAGGCGCTTGACACCGCATGCGACGAGGTTGCCACGTCGTGCCCGTTCTGCCTGACCATGCTCAGCGATGGTATGGCCGCATGCGACAGTGAAACGAAGGTTTGCGATATCGCCGAATTGTTAGCGCAGGTGCAGTGATCATGGATGAGTCCCGCATTCTCGGAATCACCGACATCCTCTCCTCGGGCGCTTGCCTTGAGTATGACGTCCCCCCAAAATTGCGTGATGGCGTTGCGGCCTATCTCGAACGGCGTGATGCCGGTGAGAACGATGCGGCGAAGCCGCGTCTCTCCTCGACCGTCATGTTGCTTCGGGATAAAGCGTCGGGCGCATCGGGTTTCCAGGTGTTCATGCAGCAGCGTGCATCCACGATGGCCTTCGTTCCCGATGCGGTGGTGTTCCCCGGTGGAAGCTTCGACCCGGTCGACGATGCGCACGATATCCCCTGGGAGGGCCCAAACGTGTCCGAATGGGCTTCATTGATGGGATGCGATGAGGAAACGGCTCGAAGAGCCCTGGTCACCGCGGCGCGCGAGGTGTTCGAGGAAACGGGGGTGCTGCTTGCCCGAAGGGCGGACGGAGCCGATTTCGACGACCCCATGAAAAGCCCGGAGCTTCGGCAAGCCAGGGATCTGCTCTCCGAGCATGCGCTTTCGTTCGGGCAGATGCTCGAGGATATCGGGGCTGTGCTCTGGACTGATTTGCTCCATGCGTGCGCGCATTGGGTCACGCCGCCAAGCGAGCGGCGTCGTTACAGCACGTTCTTCTTCCGAGCGCGCATGCCGCAAAGCCAGGTTGCGGACGGGCGTACCACCGAAGCGGTGAAAACGGGCTGGGCGGACCCTTCGTGGCTTTTGGATCAGCACAGGAGCGGAAACCTGTTGATCATGCCGCCAACGGTTTCGAACCTATGCGATTTGGCGGCTTCGGAGAACGTGACGCAAGCATGCGAGCGGAACAGCACGATTCACGTGTATCCGTCCCCGGCTCGCAGATCCGACGGTGCATTAGTGTTTAGGAGCGTGATTGGCTGATGGCTGCAGTGAATCGATGGTCCGGCGGGCAGGTCGGCGAGTATGCATATTGCATCCTTGCGAACAACCCCTCGCCGCTTACCTATATCGGCACGAACACATGGATCGTCGGCGCCCCGGATGCTCCGGCATGCGTGGTGGTCGATCCAGGCCCCGATGATGCGGATCATCTTCAAGATGTGCTTGATCATGTAGCTAAAGCAGGGAAGAGGATCGCCGCGATCATCGCCACGCACGGGCACGCGGACCATTCCGGCGGCGCGCGCAGCCTGTCGCTTTTGAGCGGTGCGCCGGTATTGAAGCAGGCCGACGGCCTGCTTCCGCCTGGTCGTCTAAACGTCAACGGCATCGGCGTCGATCTTGAGGTCGTACCGTTGCCGGGGCACTCCAGCGATTCGGTGGGCATCTATGTTGCGCAGGGCAAGTTCATTTTGACGGGTGACATGATCTTCCGTCAAAGCTCGACGATGATCTGCTGGCCGGATGGCATTTTGGCCGCATATATGAATAGCCTCGATTCGCTTGCCCGTTTCGTCGAGGAACACGATGTCGAGCTGTTCTTAACCGGGCATGGTCCGTGTATCGAGGACCCTGCGGACCGCATCACCCGTGCGCGTGCGCACCGCATGATGCGCTTGAACCAGGTTGTGTCCGCGGTTCGTTCAGGCATCCCCGCTCGCGCCGATGTGCTGGTGGAAACCCTGTACAACGATGTCGATTCCAGCCTTATGCAAGGCGCGCGACGGAGCGTTAACGCGCAATTGAGGTTTGCCTACGACACAGGTTTGCTCGAGGAGCACTAACAGGATGACAAGGGGCTCGTGCTCGTTTGCCTGCAGACGGCACGAGCCCTTTTTCATCATGCGATAAGCGCACATTCATCCCGATTGCACGCGTTACGAAAGGAGAAGGCACATGGCACTACTGTACACGGAGGAGCAGAAAGAGCTCATCAAAGCTGTTCGCGATGTGGCTGAAAACCAGATCAAGCCGCACGTCGCTGCAGCGGATGAGGCGGGCAAGACCCCTGATGAGCTTTGGAAGTACGGCTTCGACCTTGGCCTGCACTTGGTCGAGATCCCCGAGGAGTTCGGCGGCCTCGGCCTTGATTACGAAACCTGTGCCATGATGTTCGAGGAGCTTGCAAAGGTCGACGCCGCATACGCCGACACCTTCGTGACGAACTTCGTCGCATTCCGCAACATCCACCTGAAGGGCACGCCCGAACAGGCTCAGCACTTCGTCGACATGACCATCGACAACGGTTTCGCCGCCTTCTGCCTCACCGAAGCCAACGCTGGATCCGACGTTGCCGGCATGAAGTCCACCGCCGTGCTCGATGGCGATGAGTACGTGCTCAACGGCACCAAGACCTTCATCACGAACGGCTCCATCGCCTCCATCTACGTGATCTTCGCCAAGACCGACCCCGAGGCCCGTGGCCATGGCATCACGGCATTCCTGGTCGATCGCGACACCCCTGGTTTGTCCGCCGGCGCCCATGAGAACAAGATGGGATTCAGGCTCTCGGACACCACCGAGGTCATCATGGACAACGTCCGTGTTCCGAAAAGCGCCGTTATCGGCCAGCCTGGGGAAGGCATGAGCATCGCGTTGAACGCCCTGAACCTCTCCCGTGCCTTCATCTCCACCTTGGGCGTCGGCATCATGCAGCGTGCGCTTGACGAGGCCGTGGCTTACGCTCAGCAGCGTAAGCAGTTCGGCAAGCGCCTCATCGACTTCCAGATGGTGCAGTCTCTGCTCGCCGATATGGCCATCAAAACCGAGGCATCTCGCGTCATGGTGAACAACTGCATGCGCTTGATGGACAAAGGCGACCTGGTCCGCGGCGAGGGCGCCATCGTGAAGACCTTCGTCACCGATTCCATGCAGGAAGTCACCTCCAACGCCGTCCAGGTCTTCGGCGGCTACGGTTTCAGCAAGGATTACCCTGTTGAGAAGCTCATGCGCGACTCGAAGGTATTCCAGATCTTCGAGGGCACCAACCAGATTCAGCGCATGACCATCGCGAAGAACCTCGACGCCGAATACCGTCAGGGGTAATCGCTCGATACAAGATCGTAGCTTAGGCGCCGGTTTTTGCCGGCGCTATTTTTTTGTTTCCGATACAAAAGAAGGACCGCATGCGCGGTCCTTCTTTGGAATGATTCCGAATCAGGTGTTATTTCGGGTCGTTTGCCATACGTTCCTTGAGGATCTCGGCAAGCTCGAAACGCTTCACCTTGCCCATGGGCGTCTTGGGGATCTCGGGGATGTACTCGACACGCTCGGGCCACAGGCGCTTCTGAACGTGCTGAGACTCCAGGTAGTCGGTGATCTCCTTCAGCGTGGGCTCGTGCTCATCACGGGCGACGGCGAACGTGCAGATGCGCTCTCCAAGGCGCTCGTCGGGCATGCCGATGGTTGCCGTCTCAAGAAGCCCGGGGCACTCCACCAGGTCGTCATCGATCTCGCGAGCGCTTAGATTCTCACCGCCGCGGATGATGATCTCCTTCTTGCGGCCGTTGATGCGCAGGCGGCCCTCCTCGTCGATGAAGCCAAGGTCGCCGCTGTGGAACCAGCCGTCATCGTCAAGCGCGCGATCGGTGCGCTCGGGCTCGTCCAGATAGCCTACGAAAAGGTGCGGACCGGTGGAAATCTCTTCGCCCTGCACGCCAGCCGACACTTCGTTTCCGTTATCGTCGATGCACTTGATCTCGATGCCGGGGTAGGGGATGCCGGACCAGTCGCCCTTCCATTCCACGCACTTGTCGATCGGCACGAAAACATGCGGGCAGCTTTCCGTGGAGCCATACACCTCGCACAGGTCCACGCCATGCCTCTTCGCGCATTTCACCAGGCGCGCCGGCACCGGGGCACCGCCGCACAGCCACAGGTTGAGCGTCTCGAGCTGTGGGCCGTTGTCGTATTCGATGCACTTCAGGATGTCGTAGATAAACGGCGTGGAAGCCATGGTCCAGGTGCAGCCCTCGCGGTTCATAAGCTCGATGGCCTCGCGCGGGGAGAACTGCTGCATCAAGACGCTGCGCCCGCCGGTCAGCATCGGGGCGATGAGACCATGCCAGAAGCCGACAGCATGATTGAGCGGCGAGCAGTCGAACATGACATCGTCGGGACCGCGATGTGCCTCCTGAGCGAAGATACGCTCGGAGTACAGCATGTTGTTATGGGTCAGCAGGGCTGCCTTGGGCTTGCCCGTGGTGCCCGAGGTGGACAGGATGACCACCACGTCGTCGGAGGAAACCTCCGGCTTTTCCTGGAGCGGCTCGTGGGTTTCGCAGATCGTCGACAGGGAGATGGTGCCGTAACGTGCGGGTTCGAACTTATCGCAGACGGCGATCGCCTTGACGCTCGGGCATTCCTTCATGGCGTCGATGGCTTGCTGCTCGTAATCCGTGTGATGGAAATACGTCGGGCAGATGAACGCCTTGGCGTGGACAAGGTTCATGATGTAGGTCAGATCCGCGTCATTGTAATTCTTGGGCACGGGGTGGATCACGGCGCCCACTTTGAGAATGGCAACATAGGCCACGGTGAACTCGGCCCAGTTCGGGAACTGGATGGTGACGACATCGCCCACCTCGATGCCGATCTCCTTAAGCCAGGATGCCAAGCGCGATGCCTTGTCATCTACTTCCGCATACGTGTAGCGACGCCCTTGATCGTCTGCCACATATTCGCGCTCACCGTAGTTCTTGACCGCGTTGTCCCATGCGTCAAGAACGGTATCTTTCCCCCAATACCCCTTCTCGTAATACATTTGCTTGCGTTGCTCGTTGATTTTCAGGCCTGTGATCATGCTGCTCAATCCTTCCTCGTTACCTCGAAAAAAGTGCATGAACTACCTAGCCGCGACCCCTCCGCGGCCTTTACAAACAAAATCAAATTGGAATAGGGCAAGGCATCGCCGTTTTGACACCCAGGCAACGGCGATGCCTTGCAGAAGCGCTTTAGTCCAAATACCCCAATTGCGCCTTCAGACGCTGGCATTCGCGCGCGATGGTGATGCGCTGCACGGTCGGGGCGCCTTCCTCAAGCCACAGTGCGCGGCAGTCGCGATATAAACGCTCGGTCGGCCCATACGGGGATTTTTCGAAGTACCCGTCGCCGCCGAAGATCTCAAGCATCTCATCCGAGCAGGTTTTCACCGCTTGAATGGAGTTCAGTTTGCAGATGGCCGCCTTCTCGTCGACGTAGTCGTTGTGCGGGTCGACGTCGAAGTCGCGGGCAAAGTCGTACACCAGGCAACGCAGCGCATGCGTGGCAGCAGCCATATCGGCGATCTTCATCTTGATGGCCTGGCGCGTGGCGATCGGCTTGCCGAACGTGATGCGGTCGTTGGCGCGTGCGATGCTCATTTCGAGCATGCGCTGGCACATGCCCAGATTCGACGCTGCGATGTGGACGCGGGAAATGGACAGGGAGTGGATGGCCACCTCCATGCCCTGGCCCTCGTGGCCGAGCAGGTACTTCGGGTCAAGTCGAACGTCGGTGAATTTTAGGCCGGCGTGTCCGGCTCCGCGGCAGCCCATCATGTGCGGCATCTCGACCAGTTCGAATCCCGGTGCATCCATGGGAACCAGGAATGCGGAAAGGCGAGAATCCTTGTCATCGGTCGGATCGGTTACCGCGATCACGTATGCGTACTGAGAGCAATCGGTGTGGGAGATAAGCCACTTCTCGCCGTTGAGGATATACGATCCATCTTCTTGGCGAATGGCGGTGGAATGGACATCGGCGCCGGTGCCGCCCGTCTTCTCCGTTAAGGCGAAGCAGGTGAAGACGCTCTTGTCCTGGAACTTGTCCATGAGCTCGGCCTTGACCTCAGGCGTTCCATACTCGTTGAGGATTCGCCAGTTCAAGTCCGCTGCATAATGAAGGTGCATGCGCATGCCGCCGGGACCGCGGCTGAACTCCTCTTGCACCTTCAGGATCTCCAATTCGCTCAAATCCCATCCGCCGTACTCGGAAGGAAGCGCGAAACGATACAGATCGTTCTCGCGAGCCAGATCGAAGAATCGCTGCGGGAAGACGTTGGTCTGCTCGACTTCCTCCTGCATTTCCTCGAACGGACCCTCCGCAAGCGCCCGGACCTTGGTCAGGAACTCAGCAAACTGCTCATCGCTGATCTTTGCATTTGGGTTCATACGCATGCCCCTATCGATGTATATGTTTCGAACGCAACATGTGGATTAAAGGTAATTTGACCTAACACATGTTTCGCGTTCCCCTTGCTGACATACATGATAGCGAGCGAAATCGACCTTGTGCGGCGTGAACCCATTGACGTTTTCTGGCGCAATCTGCTCATCGATAGGTTGCATCTATCGAATTCCGGAATCCGTTCACCAGATTCCAGGATGTGTGAGGTAATGGGCACAAAATCAAAATATTGTCCGTATGAATACCTTTCAAAAGGCGGCATTCTGTATCTAGTCCACCGGACAGTTACGAAGTCTGGGACAAACTTTCAAAGCTTGAGTAAATCAAGAAAGGGGTCGCCATGAGCGTCTATCAGGAAAGCTATCATCTGCCCGAGTTTACCTACGAGTATGAGAAGCTGAAGATCGACAAGCGTGGTCCGGTTTACGTTTGCGCATTCGACGATGCACAGAACCTCAACGCCATGTCCTACCAGCAGATGGCTGAGTTCAACGACTTTTTGATCAAGGTCCGTATGGACAAGGATTGCCGCGTCATCGTCCTGACCGGCGAGGGTCGCTCCTTCTGCGCTGGCTTCAATCTGAACGACCTGGCTCTCGAGCCGCCTGAGGACATGGGCCGCATCCAGCGTGACTTCTACATCATGCAGCGTATGTGCTCCGATCAGATCGTGAACATGCGTCGTTGCGAGCAGCCGATCATCGGCGCTCTGAAGGGCTACGCCGTCGGCGGTGGCCTGTCCATCTCCTGCGCTTGCGACCTGCGCGTCCTGGGCGAGTCCTACAAGATGAACGCCGGCTACCTGTCCATCGGCTACACCGGCACCGACATGGGCGGCGCCTTCTTCCTGCCCAAGATCGTCGGCTACGCTCGCGCCGCCGAGATCCTCATGAACCCTGCCCGTCATGATGCTCAGCAGCTGCTCGACTGGGGCTTCGCGAACCGCGTTGTCGCCGACGACGACGTGCTCGAGACCGCAGTCGCCATGGCTGAGGACATGTGCAAGCAGACCGCTCCGTTCGGCCTGCGCCTGACCAAGGAGTGCCTGCAGACCTCCCTCGACGGTACCAGCTTCGAGAACGTCATCAAGATGGAGAACCGCAACCAGGTTCTGGCCTCCAACACCAACGACGGCATCATGGGCACCCTCAAGATGAACCCGCACAACAAGCAGGACGTCAAGGACAACCCGGACAAGTACGCTTTCCACAACATGTAAGTCACTGGTCTTGTGACTTGGTGCCCTCGATCGATTGCGGTCGAGGGCACTTTTTGCTATAGGGGTACTGGGGTGCGGTCGCACGCATTCGGCTCTGGTCGGATGCAGGGATGCGGCTGCAGGGTCACGTAAGCCATTAGGAGATGAGAATGAACATTCTGGCCATCAACGGTAGCCATCGCGCCGGCAAAGGCACTGCAGCGCTTTTGAGCGCCGTTCTGGAGACTGCCGGTCATCAAGGTGCTACGTGCGAACTCATCGAGCTGTCGCATCTTGATATCCGCTTCTGCTGCGGTTGCAACAAATGCTTGGGTTCCAATCGCTGCACCATCCATGACGACATGGACATGCTTTACGACAAGATGATGCATGCTGACGGCATCGTTTTGGGCTCGCCGGTGTATTTCGGCACCGTATCCGCGCGCATGAAGAACTTCATGGACCGTACGCGTCCTTTGCACATGGTCGACAACGCCCTTGCCGGCAAAGTCGGCGGCATGGTCACCTGCTCGGGCTTGCCGGATTGCGGCTGCCAAGGCGCTCTTGCGGCCATGGATCGTTTTTTCGCCACGCATGAGATGCTCGTGGTCCATCCTCGTCCGCTCGGTCCGGTCATCGGCGATGGCGTTGCCGCGACGCAGCTTGCTCGTTTCAACGAGGCGGGCGATCCGGAGTGGCGCAGCATCAAGGATGACCAGAACGCTTTCAAGTCCGCTCGTCGCCTCGGCCACGACATGTTCAATCTCATCGCCCGCTTGTCTTAAGCGCATTCAACGCATCGTACGCAACGGCGGTCGCTTTCCCGGCGACCGCCGTTTTTATTTTGCGTTGATACATGCCTGCATCCTGCTGTTGGATCGGCCATGGATTTCAACATATGAGCCGAGGTTGCCGTCTTTGCATCGGTATCGACGATCGGTTGCTGCGCAAAAGCGCTGTGGGAATGGCAGGCAAGCGCCAGAGGATGCATAGCTGGCTGATATCGCGGACATATAGGGGACGGAGGCTTATCTGTCCGGTCTGATGAGCTGCCCTTGTCGGTCTGATGAGCTGCTCTCGTTCGTAATCGAAAGGGAAGGAGGGCCTCGCGTTCATCGTGCCGGCCCATGCGCGTTGGGCAGCCTTCTGCGCCATCGTGCGGTTGCGCGTGCTCTGGTTGGTCCTCTGGCTGTCGTAGCGCTGAGTGGGGTGGCATCGGAATGCAGCACCTATATAGAATGCAGCACCTAAATATAAAGAGAAACGCCCGCAACGTTTTGTTGCGGGCGTTTCGAAAAGAACGCTTGAAAGGAGATTGGGATTTACCAGTTGCAGGGAGCTTCGCCCTTGACCTGGCGCTCGGACTTGAAGATGGTGTCCGGGACTTCCTTGCCATGCCAGCACTTGATGGCGCCGTCCTCTTCAGCCTTGGCGATCTGCTCGTCGGTGTAGCCGAGTTTCTCCATGATCTCGGTGGTGTGATAACCGATGGGCTTGGACAGGATGACCGGCGGATCGCCGTACTCGCGGAAGCGCAGGGGGCTCATCGGCAGGGCCTTCTTCCCATAGCCCTCGTACTCGACCCAACGCAGGGAGTCGTTGTCGTAGGCTTCCTGGTCCTTGACCACGTCGGTGTAACGGAAGCACTTCTGATGGGGAACCTCATGCTCGCGCAGGATCTCGTCCCACTCCTCGAAGGTCTTGGTCGAGAAACCGGCCTCGAGCCAGCTGATAACCTCGGGCTGCTTCTCGGAAGCCTTCAGTGCGGGCAGGTTGCAGGTGTCGGGCTGGTCGACGTGCTCGGCATTGCCGGTGATCTCCATCATCATGTTGTAGTACTTGTCGTACTGCGGCATGCAGATGAGCATCCACTTACCGTCCTTGGTGCGGTACGTGTTGTTGAACGGGTTGGGCACGTGCTTACGAGACTTCGGATACGGTGCACCGAACTGCGTGGCCATGATGCCGATGTTGCCGCCCCAGATGGCAGCGCCGTACAGGTTGCAAGTGACCTTGTCGCCCTTGCCGGTGCGGGTGCGGTTGAACAGAGCAGCCAGGATACCGCCGGCCATGATGGAAGCGGCGTTGTAGTCGCCGAAAGCCTGCGGCGGGATCGCCGGGGACTCGCCATCCTCGCGGAAGCAGTTGGCAACGCCGCCACGAGCAGCCCAGCACACAGCGTCGAAGCCGGGGGTGTTGGCCTCTTCGCCGAACTCGCCGTAGCCACGCAGCTGAGCCCAGATCAGGGACGGGTACTTGGCGGCCAGGGCGTCATAGTCCAGGCCCAGCTTCACGAGCGCCTTGTCGCGCAGGTTGCAGACGAAGACGTCGGCCTCGGAGAGCAGCTTGTCCATGACCTCGAAGCCCTCTTCGCTCTTAAGGTTCAGGGCGATCCAGTTCTTGTTGGTGTTGTTCAAGTCGATCGTGGGGTCTTCGGTATCGTTTTGCTCGCAGCCGAAGCCCGGGCCCTGGGTACGCTGGGCATCGCCGTGCAGCGGCTCGACCTTCATGATTTCAGCACCCATTTCGGACAGGATACGAACGGTTGCGGGAGCCGCAACCCACTCGCACAGTTCGACGACCTTCACGCCGTTCAGAGGGCCATAACCGTTAAGTTTCTCGCTTACCAGCATTATGAGGCGCTCCTTTCATTTTCGTTTCGGGTGGTTCTTGCGTTTGCAGAACTAATATTTACAGGTAAACGCGACTAGTTCTATGGACAATAATTCAATAGTGTGTGATTACCCATAAGAAATGTTCGGTAAAACATAGGTAAGCTTTTGCAAAACCTCTATTTACGTGGGACAAACCACTTTATATGTTTCCGCATTTGTGGCGTTATGTGGCCAAGATGACGAAAATGGGTGGAGATACTTTGGAAAGCTTGCCGGATGTTCATCGGTTTGGTCGAAAACGGGATATTGGCCGTCAGGGCTATTACGACTCGCTGGTATATTGAGTGCATAAGTTGGTATGCATTGCATCTATGTCCGAGAGCGCAAGGGGGTTCGCGGTGGATTTCAATCTTTCGTCCGATCAAAAGAAGCTTGTAGCTGCTTTTCGTGCATTCGGCACGGAAACGTTTACGCCCGATCACGTTTCGCAGTGGTGCAGAGACCAGGGATTGCCCGACGATGTCATGAAGCGTTTTGCCGATACCTATTTCAAGAGCGTCGATAAACGGCTTTCGTCCGTGGCTGGGCATACGCTTCTCGATCAGGCGCTTATCATCGAGGAGCTGTCCCGATGCGCTGGCGCCACCCTGCCGTTTCAAAACGATCTGTTCAATCTGCAGATCGTCGATGCCCTTTCCGCCGCGGGCAACCTCGATCCCGTCCTCGACGAGTATCGATCGACGGGTCGCCTTATGTTCGCGCTCGCCATTTCCGAGCCGGAGGGCGGTTCGGATGTCATGTCCATGAAGACCAACACGAAAACCCTTGATGGGAAGATCGTCTTGAACGGTCGCAAGTCCTACGTCAACAACGGCGAATATGCTCCGTACATCGTCGTCGCTGCCATCGACGCCGATGCTGAGAACGATGATCCGTATCCGGCGCTTGCATTGTGGCTGGTGCCTCGAAACTTGAAGGGCATCGCCGCGGTCCCCATCGACAAGATCGGGCAAGATATGCTTCCCTTCGCGTCCTTGTCGTTCCAAGACGTCGAGCTGAAGCCCGAATACCGCATCTCGTCCGATCAAGGTGATTTTAGGCGCTTGTTCCAAATGCTTGAATATGGTCGCGTGCTGCTGTGCGCATCGTCGCTTGGCATGGCGCAAGCCGCGATGGAGGATGCCTGTGCGCATGCGCGCTCCCGCAAGGCATTCGGCGTGCAGGTCGGTCGTTTCCAGCAGATTGAGACCATGTTGACTGATATGGAGCTGCGTCTGACCAATATGCGCGCAATCTTGTACCGTGCCGCATGGGCTGTCGACGAGGGCGATCCCGATCGACGATTGGCCGTGTCCCTTATGAAGCGATACATCCCTAAAACCGCTGTGGAGGTGGCCTCGGACGGCATGCAGATCCTCGGCGGTCTGGGCTATACGGAAAGCTCTCGCACGTGCCGTGTTTGGCGCGACTGCCGAGGCAATCAGATCGCAGAGGGCACCGATCAGATCATGGTGTACATCGCTGCACCTTTGATTGCCGAGAAATACCGCGATTTTTAAAAAATGTCCCATCGCGCAAGTGTCGAATCAGCAATTGTGCCCGCAAAAGTCTCTTTTGTCGATTTCTATAGGCTATAGGTGATTCTGATATATACACATATCTCCTTAACTGACCACTTTAATTCTACGAAACCGGATAAATGAGTGAGTTCTGTCCGTATCTTCCGTAGGTTTTGTGATGTACAAAGTACTTGGATAAGCGGAAGGGTGCTTATCCGGTTCATCACATCAGGGGTTCTAGGTATGCGTTTTGCGAAGGAAAACCTACGACAAGGAGGTATGTTTTGGCACAATCGACGAAAGAGAAGATGAGCATGCGCCATCTTCTCGTGGTGCTCACGGGCATCATGATCACCTTCGGCTGCTCCGCACTGTGCTTTTCCACGTGGGGTCTGTTCCAGCCGGTAGTTGCCGAGGGTCTTGGCGTTGAGAAGACCGCATTTGCAATGTACGTCACCGTTATGTACCTGACGATGACGGTTGCATCTCCGTTCGCTGGCAAGCTCTTGCAGTCCATGGATGCGCGCGTCATCCTTTCCGGTTCCGCCATCTTGGTGGTTGCGGCGTTTTTGCTCATGAGCATCGCGAACACCATCGTCTTGTTCTACGTGGCAGCGGTTATGCTGGGCCTTGGCGAGATCACGCTTCTGTGGCTTGCCGTTCCTACGCTGATCAACCGTTGGTTTGCCGATCGCGCGGGCTTCTTCATCGGCCTGTGCATGGCGTTCACCGGCATCGGCGGTGCCATCTGGTCCGCCGTGTTCACCGCGCTGCGTGCCGATGGCATGGATTTCCACACCATCTATCTGATCTGGGCCGTTATCGCCGCCGTGACTTCTCTGCCGTTCACGCTGCTGTGCGTGCGCAGCAAGCCTGAGGATTGCGGCCTGCAGCCCTATGGCGCCGCTGCCGCCGCTGCCGCTGCCGGCGCTGCCCCGAAGGCTTCCGGCCTGTCCGCTTCCCGTGCGATGAAGACCCCGACGTTCTACGCCGTGTGCGTGTTCGCCGGCATCATCAACATCGCAATCCTGATCGCCATGCAGTTCCCGAGCTACACCAAGACCCTGACGAGCGCTCCGTTCGACGTGGCCGTCGTCGGCGGTCTCATGACCACGGTCATGATGGTCGGCCAGGCTCTGTTCAAGGTCATCCTCGGCGGTGCTGCCGACAAGAGCGCGAAGGGCGCTTTGATTTTCGCCTTCTGCGCTGGTGTTGCCGGTATCCTGCTGTGCTGGTTCGGCGCAGGCACCGAGCTCATGCTCTACGCTGGCGCCTTCATCTTCGGCGGCTGCTACGCCACGGCCGTGGTTCTGGTCCCCGTTGTGGTTCGCCAGTCCTTCGGTTCCCGCGAGTACTCGCTGATCTACTCCCGCGTTTCCACCGTGTTCAACCTGATCGCGGCATTCGCTTCCATGATTTGGGCTTGGGTTCAGACGTCCTTCGGCTTCAACGTCGTGTTCATCACCGGCCTGATCATGCTGGTCGTCATCCTGCTGCTCGGCCTGTACGTTATGCAGAGCGCTAAGAAGTACAAGTCTGAGTGGACTACTGATTAAGGGTTTCCTACAAACAGCTTACTCTAGAACCTAGTACGAAGACGGCTCCGCAAGGGGTCGTCTTCGTATGTTCGGCCTTGAAAACCGGCAAGAACCACCGTAAGCTTTTTTCGCTGTAAGGGGTTTACTTTGGCTTTATAATGAGAAACAGCTAATCTTTTTTCTGAACGACGCTCGTCTCTCACATTTTTGGAGGGTCAGGGGTATGAATCTATCGCAGCTTCACTATTTCAAGAAATTGGCGGAAGTTCTTCATTATACGCGTGCTGCTCAGGAACTGTTCATCACGCAGCCTACGTTGTCCGGCGCTATTTCCTCTTTGGAAAACGAATTGGAGGTATCGCTGTTCGAGCGTTCCGGTCGTTCGGTCAGCTTGACGCCTCAGGGTGAGATCTTCTACGAGCATGTGTGCCTTGCGCTGCGCGCCATCGACGACGGTGTTGCCGCTGTGCAGGATCGAGGCCATTCCATTGTGGGCTCGATAAGCCTTGGCACCACCTTCACTGTTCAAGATGACTATTTGCCTCTTCTCATGAGGGACTATTGCGCAGTCTGCAACAACTCGGTACTTACCAAAACCTATCAAGGGTTTACGAATTATCTGCTCGACCAGTTGCGTAAAGGAACTATCGATGTCGCCTTCTGCGGTAGGCGTGAAGGCGATCCCGAGCTGGTGTACTTCCCGGTAACGTATCGCAATTTGAAGCTCTGCGTGCGCGAGGACCACCCGCTTGCGAAACGCGACCATGTCAGCTTTTCCGAAATCGCGAAGATGAACCTGTCGACCTATCGTCGAGGTGCGCCGATCGGGGAGATGGTCAACAAGCTGCTTGCCGACAATGGGCTTGAGGAAGTCAAGCAAATCTACGATGACGATGTGTCCATGAGCTCGTTCATATCCTTCAATTCGCCTGATTATGGTGCGATCATGCTTGACTCCCTGGGCGCTCGTCTGTTCAAGAACATCAAGTTCGTCTCGATCGATGAGGTGCCGGAGGGCTTCTACCGTATTTATATGGTGTATAACAAAAAGCACAACCACTCTCGGGCGGTGAAAGACTTCATCCAGTTCGTCCACACGTACAAGGGCAACGATACCTTCGAGGACGAAGAGATTCCGGAATAGGCGTTTGCCATGGATGAACCCATGCTCGAGCGCTTACGTGCCTATTATCGGGATCTTTCGCGAACGGATACCCTTGCCGGGAAATGCTCGATGTCGCTTCCGCCACGGCTTTACGGCCTTCGCGTCATCGACGTGCTGTGCCGTAGCGGCAAGGGCGCGTTCAAGTTGAGCGATGCCGTCGGAGATGAAGGCTTTGTGCTAGGCATCGATCCCGACAAGTCGTGCATCGAGCGTGCCGTTGCAGCTGCTAGCGGAAATCACCACAGCGGGCACGGGTGGTCCCGACACCTTCGATTCGAGCAAGCGTTCCCGGAGAATTTGGCGCAAGCGGGCGTGTCGGATGCTTCCTACGATGTCGTATATGTGAACTGCGGTCTGGCGGAGGTTTTCGATCTGCGCGCTGCGCTTGCGGAGTTTCGTCGTTGCCTGAAACCTGGGGGTTTTCTTTGGGTTGCCGAAGGCGTATTTCGCAGCGCGAGCGGGTATGAAGATAAAGTTTCGGAAGAACCTGCGCCGGTGCAGGCTGCGCCTCATAGCGCGCTAACGATAGACGCTTTCGCCGATGTATGCAGGGATGCAGGATTCGGTCGCATCGAGGTTGCGGATGTCGTCCCGGCTCCGTTAGGCGAGCTTGCGCTTCCGGAAGCTTGCGAGCGCGCCTCGCTCGTTGGGGCAGATATCAAGGCGACTGTTTGATCGCGCGATATCCCTGCATCAAGGGCGTTGCGACGCGCATGGTTTCGCAAGTTCCCCGTGTTTATGGGGAACTTGCGTCTGAGGGCGGCGGCGCTGGAAAATCAAAGGGCCGTATGGTATAAAAGGTATGCATTGCAGCAAGCGCGCGACGGCGCGCACCATACTTTCGCAGACGGAAAGTGG
>ERZ1026880.397-NODE-397-length-22812-cov-8.736916_pt1 | contig 22812 bp, 22 predicted proteins | sample MGYA00380170_ERZ1026880 | MGnify/ENA primary metagenome ERZ1026880 (study PRJEB33269, sample SAMEA4719806) | human gut metagenome | biome: human-associated habitat; feature: organic feature; material: feces | place: Cameroon | collected 2013-10 ...
ATTTACAATATCCTGAAAAGTTGGTTTAATAAACATTTTTCGAGAAACAAGTGTTCAGTGTTAGTGTGGTGTTTTTAGAAAAACATGCAATAAAATTCATCTTTACACAAGTTTAAAAACATGTCAAAACCCCTTGCAAACTAATATTTAGCAAGTATTATTAACCAAGGTGCACAACTGTGCCCAAAATGCCGAAACTTGAAAAGGAATAATAAATGGCTAAAGACGTAATAGAATTAGAAGGTACAATTTTGGAAGCTATGCCTAACGCAATGTTTAGAGTAAAGCTCGAAAATGACCACGAAATACTCGCTCATATATCAGGAAAGATTAGAAAAAATTTCATCAGAATTCTTCCTGGCGATAAGGTAAAAGTTGAAATGACTCCTTACGATTTGAGCAGAGGTAGAATAACATTCAGACTTAAATAATGTACACAAAACATAAAGGAAAACACAATGAAAGTAAGATCATCAGTAAAACCAATTTGCGATAAATGCAAATGTATCAAAAGAAAAGGAAGAATCGCTGTAATTTGCGAAAACCCTAAACACAAACAAAGACAAGGTTAATTTTTGAGTAGTGCGCCGCGTGAGCTTTGGGCGAGCCAGAAATAGGAAAAGTTTTGTTTTCATATAAAAGCGAGCAACAACAGAGCGAACCCAGCACGAAGTAACGCAAAGCATAGTGAACGGGAATTTTCGGAGAAAATGCAGTTAACGACAGCGGAGCGTGAAACAAAAATTAATTCAATTAGTAAAAGAGTCCGAAACTACGGGGCTAGACAGTAGTTGGTGAGGAAGTATTTAAGCCTCATACACAAAAAAATCTAACAACAAGAAAGGAAAAATTAAAAATGGCAAGACTATCAGGGGTAGATTTACCTCGTAACAAAAGAATGGAAATCGCACTAACTTACATCTACGGAATCGGACCTACAAGAGCTAAAAAGATTCTTGAAGCAACAAAGATTTCACCGGATCTAAGAACAGACGATTTGACAGATGAAGATATTAAACTATTAAGAAACGAATTGGCTAACTACCACATCGAAGGTGATTTAAGACGTGAAGTTTCGTTGCACATTAAACGTCTTCAAGAAATCGGTTCTTACAGAGGAATGAGACATAAACGTAACCTTCCTTGCCGTGGTCAAAGAACAAAAACTAACGGAAGAACAAGACGTGGTAAAAAAGGCTTGGCTATCACTAAAAAGAAAACAGCTTAGTGTGTAGCATGGTAATAGGATTAGATGCCTAGATGTTTAGAGGCAAAGAGGCGAAGTCTGTTACAAAGCGATGTTGATAAATTCTAACAACTACATATTTGTAAAGAACTTATTCTCTTATTAACCTATTAACCTATTCACTTGATAAATTAAATAATTAAAAAGAAAAACATAAAGGAAAGTAAAAATGGCAAGACCAGTAAAAACAAAGAAAAAAGAAAAGAAGAACGTATTGCAAGGTGTTGTACACATTCAGTCAACATTCAACAATACAATTGTAACTTCAACTGATACACAAGGTAATGCTATTGCTTGGGCAACAGCAGGTGCTACAGGTTTCAAGGGTGCTAGAAAAGGTACTCCGTTCGCAGCTCAATCAGCAGCTGAATTAGTAGCTAAAAAATCTATCGACCAAGGTATGAAAAAAGTTGAAGTTCATATCAAAGGACCTGGTTCTGGTAGAGAAACAGCAATCAGAGCAATCCAAGCAGCAGGTTTGGAAATCACATTGATTAAAGATGTAACTCCAATCCCTCACAACGGATGCCGTCCACCTAAAAAACGTAGAGTGTAGTGGATTTTGGCAAGTGTGCCGCGTGAGCTTAGGCGAGCCAAAGTTGGGAAACAGAAATTTTACCTATTTAAGGCGAGCAACAACAAAGCGAACCCAGCACGATCTTACGAGAAACTTTATGGAACGGAATAAATTTTATAAAAATTTATGTAGTGGAATGAAAAGTTTCGAGTTGCCAATAATCCAAGATTACAAAAAACAATTAACCGCAGGGGCTTGCTTTTAAGCCAAAAAGTAGACCATAGACGCCCTGCAAAAGAAAAGGAGAAAATAATGGCTAAATATACAGGACCTTCTAATAAATTATTTAGAAACAAAAAAGTAAAAGATTTGTCAAATAGAAAATTAACAACTTCTATGAAACAAAACGCTTCAGGTCAACACGGTGCAGTAAGAAAGAAACTTTCTGAATATGCATTGCACTTAACTGAAAAACAAAAAATCAGATTTACTTATCTAGTAAGCGAAAAACAATTCGCTAAATATTATAATGAAGCAGCTAGAAGAAAAGGTGTTACAGGTACTATCTTGTTACAAATTCTTGAAACCAGATTGGATAACGTGTTATTCAGAGCCGGTTTGGGTATCACTCGTAAACAAACAAGACAAATTGTAAATCACGGTCACGTTCTTGTAAACGACAAAAAAGTTGATATTCCATCATACCTTGTTAAAGCAGGCGATGTAATTACAATCAAAGCAAAAAGCAACGCATTTTTGAAAAGTGTTGGTGAATTGATTGATATGCCTTGCTCAGCAGCATGGATGACAGTTGATAAAGAAGCTCTAAAAATCACTTTCGACAGAATTCCAGAAAGAGAAGAATTAGATCCTGAATTCAAAGAACAGCTTGTAATTGAGTACTACTCTAAATAGTGCGAGTTAGCTGAGAGTGTGAATGGTATAATATTTCGCAGGCGGAAGTAATGCCGAAAACACTTAATGAGAACTGGCAAGACAGATTAAAAACTGTTAAAAACAAATAGTTAATCGAAAAACTAGGAGATTAAATAAGATGGAATTAAAAATTAAATGTGTTAATACAACAACAAGTTCTGACGGTTCACAATACGGTAAATTCGTAATCGAACCGCTAGAAAAAGGTTTTGGTACAACAATCGGTAATTCTTTGAGAAGAGTACTTTTGTCAAGTCTTGAAGGAACAGCAGTTACTTCAACAAGAATTGAAGGTATCACTCACGAATACACAGCAATTCCTGGTGTATTGGAAGATGTAATCGATGTTATGCTTAACCTTAAAGGATTGGTTGTAAAAACTGATTCCAAAGAGCCACAGCACTTGAGAATTGACGTAGATCGCCCAGGTGCAGTACTTGCAAGCGATATTCAACTTCCTGCTGGTGTAAAAGTTGTAAATCCAGATTGGTTGATTTGTACAGTTGCAGACGGCGGCAGCTTCCACGCTGACGTTATTGTTGAAACAGGAAAAGGTTACGTTGCTCACGACGTACCAAGAGATTCTAAGGGAGTATCAATTGACGTACTTCCAATCGACGCAACATTTATGCCTATCAAACGTGTAAGCTACAATGTTGAAAACACTCGTGTTGGCGATTCTATCGATTTCGATAAATTGACTCTTGAAATTTGGTCTAACGGCTCTATCGATGTAACAAATGCATTGAGCCAAGCTGCTAACCTATTGATTGAACACTTTATGCAAATCGCAGCAATCACAGGTCAACCGGTTGTAGCACCAGCAATGGCTATTGAAGAAGAAAAAGAAGAAGATTCTGAAACTCCTTCAATGACAATTGAAGAATTGGAACTTTCTGTTAGAGCATACAACTGCTTGAAACGTGCAAGTATCAATTCAATGGCTGAATTGTTGAAAAAATCAGAACACGATTTATTGAACATTAAAAACTTCGGTAAGAAATCTTCTGACGAAGTTATCGAAAGACTTCACCACTTCGGCTTAGACCTTGCTCCAAATCCGGAAGTTGAGGAAGAAGTTTAAGAAGTCGTTAGGACGATAAGACGATACGAACTTAACCTCGCACGTTTTAAAGACTTAACATCTTAATAAAAAACAATATAAGAAAAAATATAAAGGAAAACTAAAATGAGACACCAAACTAAGAAAAATACGCTAGGAAAGGCAAAGGATCAAAGAGATGCTTTGTTGCGTTCATTGGCGACTGAACTTTTTGTACATGGTGAAATCAAAACGACTATGGCAAGAGCAAAAGCTTTGCAACCATACGCTGAAGAAATTATCACACTTGCAAAAAGAGGCGATCTTCACGCTCGTCGTCAAGCTGCTAAATTCATTTTTGACAAAGAAACTGGCAAATTCATGGATTTAGTTTCAGGCGAAGTTTTTGATGCTCCTCAAGCAGACAAAAAACTTGCTGACGAAACAGTTTTGAGAAAACTTTTCGTAATCATTGGTAAAAAATATTCTGACCGCAAAGGTGGTTACACAAGAATATTCAGATTACCTCCAAGACGCGGTGACGCTTCTGAAATGGCTTTAATCCAATTGGTGTAAGCTAATGCGTTATGCGCTTCAAGTTCAGTATATAGGAAAGAATTACGCCGGAAGTCAGATTCAATTTGAGAATGGCGTGGAAATTCAAACTCCGACAATACAAGGAGAACTTGAAAAAGCAATCAGCACATTGATATTCGGTGATACCGAAAATAAAAACCGACAAGTTAAAACAATCTTTTCCGGAAGAACTGACAAAGGTGTAAATTCCAAAGGACAAGTCGTTCATTTTGACTCAGACAAATCTATTGTTGCTTCAAAGTTTGTTTACCAGTTGAATGAAATATTGCCAAAAGATATCTCTGTCAGTGATTTTGAAAAAGTTGACGATAATTTTCACGCACAAAAATCTGCCAAACGCCGATTTTACAGATTTGTATTTATTAATCGAAAATGTAAAAATGCGTTTGACGGAGATTTGATGCGGGTTAAATATCCGATTAACATTGAAAAAATGCAAAAGGCTCTTGATTTTATCAAAGGTGAACATGATTTTTCAAGTTTCAAAAGCTCCGGAACGCTAAACCCAAGCAAGATTTGTTTTATCGAAAAAGCCACTTGTCAAAGAGATGGCGATAAAGTGATTATTGATATTGTTGGAAACAGGTTTCTTTATAATATGGTAAGAACGATTGTCGGTACCCTTTTAGAAATAGAAGGGCATAATCTTCCGGCAGAACACATGAAACAGGTGTTGGACGCTTGTGACAGACAAAAAGCCGGACAAACTGTCAGTCCGAATGGATTGACACTGATGAAAGTAGAATACAATTAACCTTATTTAAGGTAAAAATAAACGGAGATAAAGCATGAAAACATATTCAGCAAAACCTCTAGAAGTTGAAAGAAAATGGTATTTAATCGATGCAGAAGGAGAAATCCTTGGCAGATTGGCTACCAGAGTAGCAAATATTTTAAGAGGAAAAAATAAACCTGAATACACTCCTAACGTTGATACAGGCGATTTTGTAATCGTAATCAATGCTGAAAAAGTAGTTGTTTCAGGTAAAAAAGAAACTGATAAAATTTATTACCACCACACTGGTTTCCCAGGCGGATTGAAATCAGCTAGTGTAAAAGAATTGCGTGAAAAAGACGCTAGACTTTTAATCGAAAAAGCTGTAAAAGGTATGCTTCAACACAACACATTGGGCGATACTCAATTTACTAAGTTGAAAGTATATAACGGACCTGAACACCCACACGCAGCTCAAAAACCTATCGTGTTGGAAAAGGAGGCTAAATAATGGCAGATAAAGAAATTATGGCAACAGGCCGCAGAAAAACCTCTATTGCAGTTGTAAAACTTGTAAAAGGTAAAGGTAGAATTTTCGTAAACGGAAAAACTTTGAAAAACTATATCGGTAACAGACCTGCAATCGAAATGTTGGTTTACAGACCATTAGTTTTGACAGATAACCAAGAAAAATACGATGTAAAAGTAAAAGCAGTAGGCGGCGGAATCGTTGCTCAATGTGGCGCTATCAGACATGGTATTTCAAGAGCTTTGGTTAAAGCAAACGAAGAATACAAAAACGTATTGCGTTTGGAAGGCTTGCTAACTCGTGACCCACGTGTTAAAGAACGTAAAAAATATGGTCGCAAACGTGCAAGAAAACGTTTCCAATTCTCAAAACGTTAATCAATTTGCAAGTTTTGCAGAAAGAAATTCAAAAAAGAACGGCGATTACGTCGTTCTTTTTTTTTGAATATAATCAATTTTTAATCTCTTATGCAACAGTTGCTCTGTGAGCTCTGTTTGAACGATAAATTTTTTGGAAACGAGAATCGTTTGCCAAATCCCATTGAGGAGCATAACCTCTTCTGCTTTGCGTATTGTTAGAGTATAGCATTGCAGCCGTTGTCATCATGCTTTGAGAAAATTTAGTAAAATCGATTTTTTGAGTTGATTTTGTTGCATTTTTTGCAATATTTTGGAAGCCAGAAACAGTTGAAGAAGCTCCGCTTTTCATTGCTCTTTTGATACCTCTTGCATCTTTTCTGCTTGTTTTTTTGATTTCAGAAAGAGTAACTTCTTTTCCAGAAACTTTATCAGTTATTTTTCCGTCACTTGTTACTTTATATTTTCCATCAAGTCCAGCTTCTTTAAGTTTTGCCATTGTATTTGTTGCAGAAGTACTTCTTGCCTTGTCTGCTGCTGCACTTGCAAAAGTTTGACCATTTGCATTAGTTTTTGTCATTTTTTCTTTATAACTTTCAAATTGTTTTTTAGACCATTTGCCTGCCAAATCTTCATCAAAGCCAGCATTTGCGAAAAGTTGAGAGCTGATAGATTTTCTCATTTGTTTTTCAGTCAATCCACCTAGTTTACCTTCTTTTGCAAGTTTCTTTGCTTCTTTTTTGGCAAGTGTATTGGCAGTAAGTTTTTTAGTAGCTTCTTTAGCTGACTTGTCAATTTTACCAAATGTACCTTTTAGATCTTTTGTTGAATTGATAGCAGCAGTACCTGTTGAAACAGCACTGCCAAATGCTTGCATAGCTCCTGCAAGATTGCCGTCAGCAGCCATTGCGGCACCTTTTGTAACACTAGCGGCAGTTTGCCCGTAATTTCCAACTAATTCAACAACAGTACCAACTTTTTGCATAACTTGTCCGGTTGCAATCAAAACGGCTCCTACACCTGCTCCCATAAATGAAGCATGTCCAAGAGCCTCAAGCCCTTTACCTGCCAAGTTTACTGTTTGACCTAATTGAGATACCATTGCAGCAATTTGTTCAAATTTTTGAGCTGTTTGAGCAACTTTTGCAGCTTTTGTTTGAGTAGATGCAACATTTTTCATATTATGTTTATGGGTTCTAACATAATTTCTATTTGTAGTATTCATTTTAGTCAAAGTTCTTGAAGAACTTCTTTGCAATGAATAAATTGTTTTACCATTATTTTGAATAAGATTTAATTTTGAGCCGATAATTGTTTGAAGTTCTTGAATTCTACCAGAATTGTTGCCGGAAGCAGATGCTCCATTGCCACCACCAATTGAAAAAGAAGATTGACCTAAAAGACTATCCAACTCATTTTGAGCATTTGTAATTTCGTTTTGAGTTTCAAGGTTTTCTTGAACAGCTTTTTGAAGTTTTAGATTGTTATCTTTTAAAGTTTTTTCTTGAGCTTTTAAAGTTTGTTTAAATTTTTTGTCTTCTGTTTCAGCTTTCTTTTCTTGTTTTTTAGCATCAGCACTGTATTTTTGCACTTTTTTTTCAGAAGTTTTCATCTCAGATGTTTGAGCTTTAACCTTGCTTGCCTGATTATCAGCATTTGCAGCTGCTGCTTTGCCCTCTGATGCACTTGAAATATCGGTATTTTCTTTATCATTAGAAGTAGTTTTAGAAGAAGTTTTTCTTGTTGCAGAAGGTCTTGCTTTAAGTTCGCTTAAAGCTTTATTTGTATTTATATCGTTAAGTGTGTTGGTGTTTGTTGAAACTCCGGGAGCATTAAAAATAGAACCTGTCATTTTTAAATATGACGGTCTATTGTCTGTTTTCACAGTTTTAGAGCCAAAATTTAATTTGGTTAAATCTATTTTATTTAGATTATTTACGTTAGAAATACCCATAATTAGCTCTCGTTTTTTACTCTCTTATATAAATAAAAAATTCTGAGAGCCTGTGATTTCAGGTTATTTGCATGTTGTTACAAATGTTAATAATTGTGGGTTGAAGTGAATAAGAAAATAAGAAAATAGGTGAATAAGTGCTTATTGCTCGCTTCGCTCGAAAATATATTTTGGTGCGATAGCACCTGATACGAACTTATTTACTTATTCACCTATTTACCTATTCACCTCACTTATGTAAAAACTGTTCCCCACTTCCAACCCATTTGCCATTTTTTTCTGTTCGTGTTACGATAGTTAGGTATTTTAGTTAGTTAAAAGAGGGAGATATAACTTATGAAACTAATGGAAGGTAAAAAAGGTGTAATTTTCGGAGTTTCTAATACTCACGGGATTGCTTATGCTATTGCAAAACAACTTTATGAAGCTGGTGCTGATATCGCTTTTACATACGCTGGTGAAGCTATGGAAAAACGTGTTAGACCTATCGCAGAAGGTATGGACGCAAAAGTTATTATGAGTTGCGACGTTACAAAAGACGACGAAGTCGCTGCTGTATTCAAAGAATGCGAAAGAGTTTACGGAAAATTAGACTTCGTAATCCACGCTGTTGCATTTGCCGCAAAAGAAGATTTGCAAGGAAGATTTATCGACACATCTCGTGCAGGTTGGGATTTAGCTTTGGGCGTTAGTGCTTACTCTCTAATTTCACTTTGCAAACACGCCGAACCTATCTTGAATGAAGGTGCATCAGTATTTGCATTGACTTACTTAGGTTCTGAATATGTAGTTGCAAACTACAACGTAATGGGTGTTGCAAAAGCAGCTCTTGAATCTTCAATGAGATACTTGGCAGCAGACCTTGGTAAAAAAGGTGTTAGAGTTAACTGTATTTCTGCCGGCGCTGTTAAAACTCTTGCAGCAAAAGGAATTTCAGGATTTGACAAAATGCTTAAAGCAGCTGTTGCAAAAGCTCCTCTTGGACGCAATGTTGCTTTGGAAGATGTTGGTAAAGCAGGTCTTTACTTGGCATCAGATTTATCAACAGGTACAACTGGTCAAATCTTGTATGTAGATTGCGGTTGCCATGCAGTTTATGCTTCATTGGAAGAAATGGAAATTATTGCTAATTCTTCAATCCAAGCGTAGTTTACAAAAAAAATACAAAAATAAAAACAGACCTTGAAAATTCGGGTCTGTTTTTTTTGCTAAATTGTTTGCGGTGTACTACTTGGGGAAGTCTTGCGTATCTATTTTGGACTGTGGTCTTAATTGCTTAATATTTTTGACAATTTTGCCACATTTATATAAATATGCTAAAATCAAGTTAGTTGATAGTGTGTGTTTGATTTCATTAAATCAACTATTTGGTTGATACTCATATTGAGTATAATCCACTATAATGATGTAGGATGCAAAAAGAATAGGTGGCAAGTGAGTAAAAATTTTATAACCAGATTTCAAGAAGAAACATATAAAGATGGCTTTTGGAGCTTAAACAAAAAAATTGGAGCAATCCTGATAGGCTTGTTGTTGATTGTTGTTATGATAAACACATCAGGTTGTACACAAGGTAATAATACCTCAGATGATAATGTAACAAGTTTGCCAGATGCTTCGACAGAAGAAGTTCAACAAGATACGGTAAAGGTTGGTAATGATGGTGTTAATGCTGCAATTGCACCTGATGATGTTTCTGTTGTTTCGGATCAAAGTATGTCAAACAGTGGCGCTATGGTCGCAATGTCGGTTGAAGATATGGGGCGTTCAGATCCATTCTTGCCGGAGGGAGATGCGGCAGCAGTGAGGGCGAAGGCTAAGGCAAAACCTAAACCGTCTTATGCAAGCTACTTGATGCCTCCTCCTGAAAGCTTAAAAGTTGATTCTACTGCAACTGCTGTTATGACAACAAAAGTATCAGGAATTATGTATGACAAATATAATCCTTCTGCTATTTTGAACATAAGTGATACGGATTATTTAGTCAGGGCCGGTGATATAGTTAACGGTTACAAAATCTTGTCTATTGGACGAGAAACTGTTACTGTTCAATACGGTTCAAATGTGTATAAAGCTAGCGTCGGTGAAATGTTTACAGAAAACGGTTTGAACTTTAACGCGATATCAAATTTAAACGGAAAATTTGGCGGAAATAAACGATAATTAATACAAGCGGGAGCAAATATGAATAATACGATAAAACAAAAAATTATTGCAGGCATGATGTTATCATCATTTGTGTTATCAAATGGTCTTATGGCTGCATTTGCGATGGAAAATCCAATGACAGGGACAGCAAAACCTGCGTTGAGAGATACTCAACAAGGTGAAACTTCACTCAGATTGAAGGGTGATGTTAGTTTTGTTAAGAGAAATCCTGCAATAAGCATAAGCTTAAGGGATTCTGATGTAAAACAAGTTTTGAGAATGTTCGCTGATAAAGCAGGCATGAATATAGTTTTCCATGATTCTGTTTCTGGAAAAGTTACTCTTGATTTGGTAAATGTACCTTTAAGCAAAGCTTTTGATATGGTTATGGAAATCAATGATTTGAACTATGCAGTTGATGATGGTACGTTAATTGTTGCAAAAGCCGGCACTTCAGGATTTAATTTCGCGAAGCAAGATATGACATTAATTCCTGTTAAATACGTTAGTGCTGCTGCTCTTGCAGAGTTCTTGAATAAAAACATCTATGCAATGCACAAAGCCGGACTTTCTGATACAGATATTGTTTCTACAAATCCGACTACAAACGAATTAATCGTATTTGGTTCAAAAGCTGATGTTCAAATTGCCAAAAAAGTAGTTGCTCAATTTGATAGAAAGCCTAAAACTACTGTTTATAAGGTAAATTACACAACTCCTGCTGAAATGGCTGATATGATTTGTAATATGTTGCTTCCTGCAACTTCTGGCGATTCAGCCGGTAGCAGCTCTTCATCTGGTAGTTCTTCATCTGGTGGGTCTTCAACAGGTGGGGCAGCCGGAATTATGACCGGTGCGGCATCTGACAGCGGCTCAGACGGAGAATCTTCAAGTTCAAGTGATAGCGGAAGCAGTAGCGGAAGCAGTGGCGGCTCATCAGGTGGTAGCTTGACATTGAATGGTGGTACTGTTGCTTGTACTATTGATGGAAAATTAAGTGGTTCAGTATCATCTTTTGGTTTACAAAATATGGCAGTAGCTTATTATCCACAATTAGGTACAATTAATGTTATAGGTGGCTCTGAACACCAGCTTGAAATGATTTCAGACTTTATTAAAGATACTGATAAAAAACAGCCACAAGCATATTTAGAGGTTTCTATTGTTGAGTTGAACGAAAGCGGTAGTAAATCTTTATCAAATAAATGGACATTCTTGAGTAACGTATTCTCAGCAACTTTTGATGGCTCAAATACAGGAACTCACCCAGTATATCCAGTATTCTTTAAAGGAAAAGAACAAGAAGTTTGGGACGTTAAAGATGGAGCAGCGACTCAAAAAGATCCTTTAAAGATGTACAAAGGTCCAATGACTATTTCTTATGCTGTAAACTTTTTAGTAGAAAATTCAAAAGGTAGAGTAGTTGCAAATCCTCGTATTTTAGTAACCAATGGTGAAGAATCTACAATTGATATTACACAAGATTATGTAGAATCAACTTCTTCTGAACAGAGTGCATACACCGGTGGTACAATTGCGACAAGGACATATAATATTGGTAGTGATGCCGGTATTAAGATTTCAATTACTCCGTTTATAAGTCCTGACGGATATGTAACAATGAATATTAAACCAGAATATTCTACTATTTTGTCGCAACTAGATGCGAAAGATAGTATCGGCCCTTATACCGCAGCAACATTGCTTTCTCACAGAAATCTTGATTTGAAAAATGTTAGAATTAAAGATGGAGAAACTCTTGTTATTGCAGGTATGATTACCGAAGAAGAACAAAAAAGTGTTGGTAAAGTCCCTGTTTTAGGAGATCTTCCGGTGATCGGGTCTATGTTTAGAAGTTCAAGTTCTAAAAAGCAAAAAAATGAAATGGTAATAATGATTACTCCGAAGATTGTTACGGATACAGAAGATGCAGTAGGAACCGATGCATTATAAAACATAAAAAACAACAAACATGAATGAAGTTTTAAAAAGACTGAAAAGCAGTATCAACAAAGAGATACTGGATAAATTAGACATTACACAAATGGAACAATATAACTTTGTTCCACTTTGTGTTAAGGATAATTTTTTGTTTGTTGCTATTGAACCTGCTTCTGATAGAGAAGTTATAAATACAAAATTACACGAAACATTTCCTAATCAAATTAAATATATTCCTGTTTCAGAAGATGATTTAAAAGAACTAATGTCTTTCTTAAAAACTGAAATGCAGAAAGATAGTAGTGATGACGGGACATTTAAACAAGTAAAGCTAGGTGAATTATTAATTCAAAAAGGATATATTAATGATATCCAATTACTTCAAGCCTTAGCCGAAAGTAAAAGGCAAAGAATTCCGATTGGTTCGACTTTGTTTAAACTCGGTTTTATTACGCTTGATCAGTTGAAAGAAATTCTTCATTTACAAACCGGCTATGATTTGGTTACGCCAGAACAACTTGCATCTCAGGATAAGTATGTAAAAATGTTGCCGGAAGATTTTATTAGAGCAAATAAAATTATTCCGATATCTTCTGATGGTAAAACATTAATTTTAGGGGTTGTAACACCTGTTAAACCTGATGTCTTAAAAGACATTATTTATATGACAGGGCAAAATCCTAAGCAACTTTTGATGACTCATTATGAGTTTCAAAACTCATTGAATACATTTTTCAGTGAACAAAAGAAGGAAACTGAAAAAGTAATCAAACAAATTGAAAGCGAAGCAGACGAATTTGAGGTTGAAGAGTCGTTAGCAGAAATGGTTGATAAACAGTTGAAAGATTCAACCGGCTCTGTTGCAACATTTGTTAACCAAATTATCACCAACGCTATTGACAATAAAGTTTCCGATATTCACATTGAACCAAGGCTTAAGGGCTATATTGTAAGATACAGAAAAGACGGTATGTTACAAAAAGTTTTAGATATTCCGCCAAAGGTAGAAACTCAGGTAATTGCCCGTTTTAAAGTTTTGTCAAGAATGAACATTGCAGAACATAGAAGACCGCAAGACGGTACTTTTTCTATTAAGTACAAAAATGGTTCTTATGATTTTCGTATTAACACATTACCGGTATCTGGAAAGGAAAAGGTTTGTATTCGTGTACTAGCGCCTGCTGTGAGCTTGAATGCTGCGGATAAAAATATCAGCTTGATTGGAGGATCTCCGCAAGACATTGAAAAAATTAAAACAATGGTAAGTTGTCCTAACGGAATTATCTTGACATCAGGTCCTACCGGTTCCGGTAAAACAACAACTTTATATTCTGTTTTGAAGAGTTTGAACGATGAAGATGTAAACATTACAACAATTGAAGACCCGATAGAAATTAAGTTGGAAGGTATTAACCAGTCACAGATTAACGCAAAAGCCGGCATTACTTTTGCATCTTGTATGAGAGCTATTTTAAGACAGGACCCTGATATTATCCTAGTTGGTGAAATCCGTGACTACGAAACGTTGGAAATTGCGATTTCTGCCGCACTAACAGGTCACTTGGTATTAAGTACGGTTCACACAAATTCGGCTGCCGCAACAGTTACTCGTTTGATTGAAATGGGAGCAAAAGATTATTTGGTTTCTTCAACCTTGTCAGGTGTAATTGCTCAACGTCTTGTTAGACGTCTTTGTGATGATTGCAAAGAAGAATATTTTGCAACACGTGATGAAGCTCGACAAATAATGACGAATGAAGAAGAAATTCAAAAATTTATGAAAAAGCCGATATATCGTGCAAAAGGTTGCAGCAAATGTGATTTTACAGGGTATAAAGGCCGACTTGGTGTTTATGAGATTATGGCAATTAACAAAGAAATTAAAAAATTAGTTGCAATGGGTGCACATGACTTAGAAATTGAAGAAGCGGCAGTTCGTAATGGTATGACGACTTTACACCAATCTTGTATAAAACATATTTTAGATGGAAAAACAACAATAGACGAATTCGTCAGAGTCCTAGGTGTTGTTAATGAATAGGAGATGCAATGGCAATATATAATTATATCGCTTTAAAAAACAATAAAGATATCGTAAAAGGAAAGGTCGAAGCGCTCGATCTTAGGGAAGCTCGTGCAAATATTAAAAAACTTGGCTTTCTCCCAACTAAGGTTTACGAAGAAAAATCAAAAGAAGAAGAGAAAGAAGCAAGTGTAAAAGTCAAGGGTGGTAAAATTCAAAAACTCGGTTTACAAGACAGAATGGGTTTTACGTCAACCATGCAGATTTTGGCACAAGCCGGGATTCCGATTATTGAATCTTTGATGTTTATTGAAAATGATGCTGCCAAATTGAAAGTTCGACTTGTTGCACAAGAACTCCGAAGACAGATTATGGCAGGTGCAACATTTGCCGATACGATTGCAAAATATCCCGAACAATTTGGACAGATTTATATCGGTTTGGTAAAAGCCGGTGAAGATTCCGGTGAACTTGAAAAAACTTTGCAACGTTTATTGGAATTGTTGACGAAACAAGCAAATATTCGAGGAAAAGTAATTGGAACATTGATGTATCCGATGTTCGTTATCATTTTGGCTGTAATTATTGTCCTTGTAATGTTAATGTTTGTATTTCCGGTATTTAAAGACATGTTTGATAATATGGGAAAAGAATTGCCTTGGATTACGCAAACTCTTATGGATGCAGGTATTTTCTTGAAAACTTATTGGTTCTTTGTTCCGCTTATTTTAGGTTCAATCGGCGGATTTTTCGCATTTATTACGAGATGGCAACCTAGTAAACGAAAAATTGATGAAATTGTTTTGAAAGTTCCCCTACTTTCGGATTTGGTTCAATATTCAAACTTTGCCAACTTTATTGCGGTAATGCAGGTTGCTTATGATGCCGGTGTTCCGATTATTGAATGTTTGTATTTGGCAAACGTGACTTTGACAAACCATACGTTGAAAACAAAAATTGAAACAGCGACCCAAAAAGTTCAACAAGGTCAGCACTTGTCTATTGCATTGCGTTCGACTGGTGTTATGCCTAAGATGATTTTGTTTATGATTGCAACAGGTGAACAATCTGGGCGTTTGGGTGATATGCTTTTGCAAGCTACAAGCTTTATTGATAAAAAACTTGACGGCATCATTGATACGATGACAAAAATGATTGAGCCGATAATGCTTATCGTAATCGGTAGTATCGTATTGACATTGGCTCTTGCATTGTATATGCCACTATTCAGCTCTTACATGTCAGATTAGAGAAAGAGGAAAACTTTGAAAACTTACGTAATTACAGGCGCAACATCAGGTATTGGGAAAGTTCTTGTAGAACAGCTTTCAAAAGATAATCGAGTTTTTGCGGGTTACAGAAATGAAAAATACGTTGAAAACTTGCAAAAACTTGGCGCAATCCCTTTCTACATTGATATGGAACGAAAAGACAGTATTGCACAGGCTTCTGCGTTTATCAAATCTCAAACAGACAAGGTTGATACCCTGATTAATGTTGCGGGGTGTGTTGTTGCAGGAGTTGTTGAAAAACTTTCTGTTGATGATATCAGAAAACAGTTTGAGGTTAATACTTTTTCACATCTAGATTTTACGCAAAGACTTTTACCGATTTTGAATAATGGAAAAGTTATAAATATCAGTTCTATGTCAAGTTTTGGAATATTCCCGTTTGTGGCGCCTTACTGTGCTTCCAAAAGGGCTTTGGACATTTTGTTCAACGCAATGACTCTGGAATCCGGTTTGAAAGTCGTTTCTATAAAACCCGGGGTTATTGCAACTCCGCTTTGGGATAAGTCGATTGAATTAAACAAATCTTCTATTGAAAACTGTCAAGGTTATGACAAGCAAATGAAATATATGGTTGAAAATGCCCATAAAAACGGGCAAAAAGGCTTAAATGCTCAGAAAGTTGTCGATGTAATTTTAAAGGCTGATGCTTTGGATAACCCAAAACCTTCATATACTGTCGGACGTGATGCAATGTTTGCAGAACTTGTTGCGAAATTGCCATTTAGTTTGCAAAATAAATTAATTAAACTTGGAATGCAGAGAAAGTTTGGAAAATAAATGGCAGAATTTACCAAAAAAGAGATTGTGGATATTTTGAAAGACGACAGCCAAAACGAATGGTTATTTTCGCTTGCGGATAAAGTTCGTCGTGAAAATGTCGGTGATGAAGTTCATTTGCGTGGGTTAATAGAGTTTTCTAATATTTGTCATTGTTTTTGCAAATATTGTGGGTTAAGGTGCGAAAATAAAGAACTTGATAGATACAGAATTTTGCCAGATGATATTGTGAAATATGCCCAAAAAGCAGTAGAAATGGGCTATAAGACGATAGTTTTGCAGTCTGGTGAAGATGCGTTTTATACAAAAGAAATTCTTTGTGACATTATCAGAAGGATTAAAGAGTTTGATGTGGCGCTGACTTTGAGCATTGGAGAGAGAAGTTTTGAGGATTACAAAGCGTTTAGAGATTGCGGTGCAGATAGGTATTTGATTAGAATTGAAACTACTGACAGAGCTTTGTACAAAAAAATGCACCCTAATATGAGTTTTGAAAATCGTGTAAGATGCTTGAATGATTTGAAAAAACTCGGATATGAAGTTGGAACAGGCTGTCTTGTCGGACTTCCTGGGCAAACTGTTGAATCGCTTGCTGATGATATTTTGTTTTTTAAAGAGATAAATGCGGATATGATTGGAATTGGACCGTTTATCGCACACCCGCATACGCCGTTGAAAGATATGCCGAATGGAAACTTTACGCTTGCTTTGAAGGTTATGGCATTGACAAGAATTTTGCTGAAAAATGTTAATATTCCTGCAACAACGGCTATGGAAACATTAAATCCGAACGGTAGAATTATTGCGTTACAAAGTGGCGCAAACGTTGTTATGCCGAATGTAACAACAACAGAATATCGGGCAAAATACGAGATTTATCCGAATAAAATTTGTATAAATGAAAATCCGTCCCAATGTTTTAATTGTATTGGCGGAAAAATCAGATCAATCGGACGTACTATTTCAACAGATTACGGGTTTAGGAAAACAGGTTAAGTTTATCCCTCAAACCTACGATTTTTGTCTAAAATGTTTGAAATTTTGAATAAAAAGTTGTATAATTGATGAGTAACGATATTTAGAAAGAGGATTATATATGAAATTACACATGCAAATTCTTATCGCCCTCGGGCTTGGAATTAAGAGAAATTGGCACATTTTCTTTGGGATTATTCTCGGTATCGCTGTTGGAATTTTCTTGCACGGTCACGAATATCCGCTTGTATCAACAATTTTAACGTTTATCGGTCAAGTGTTTATCAGATTAATTCAGATGGTTGTTATTCCGTTGGTTGTTTCTGCAATTGTAATCGGAATTACGAGTATTGGCGACAACAAACAGCTTGGCAAGTTTGGAACTAAGATGATTGCGTATTACGGAATTATTACAACTGCTGCCGTTGCTATTGGTGCGGTTCTTGCGTTAATTTTTAAACCTGGACTTGGTGCTGCACATTATATTACTCAAAATGCCGCAAGTGAAGTTCAGACATCAGTTGCATCTGCCGTTGCGCAACAACAAGGAAATATTCTAAACATCTTCCTTGGCTTTATTCCGAATAATCCTATGCACTCATTTGCATCAGGTGATATGGTTCCAATTATTGTATTTGTATTACTTTTTGCAATAGCGCTTGCAAAGGTTGGCGATGTGAACCGTCCGATTGTATCGTTTTTTGAATCTGTTTTTGCGGCAACTATGAAAATTACCGACTGGATTATGTACTTTGCTGCTCCCGGTGTTTTTGCTTTGACTGCAAGTGCTGTTTCAAGTTTCGGTATCGATATTTTCAATAGTATTTCTAAATATTTATTTGTATTATTTGTTGGGTTTATGCTTCAACTTTGTGTGGTATATCCGCTATTTTTGAGATTTTTCTCTAAGGTAAATATCGTTATGTTATATTCTGCAATTGCAGAAGCTATGATGGTTGCATTTGGAACGGCAAGTTCTTCTGCAACATTACCTTTGACAATTGCATGTTGCGAAAAACGAGGAATTTCTCACAAAATTTCAAGTTTCGTACTTCCGTTAGGTGCAACTTTGAATATGGACGGAACAGCTTTGTTGCAAACAGTTGCGGTAATTTTCCTTGCACAAGCTTATGGAGTTGCATTAACTCCATTCTTAATTATTGAAATTGCTCTTCTTGCAATTGTTGCATCTTCAACTTGTGCCGGAATTCCTGGTGCTGGCTTGATTACAATCGCTTTAATTCTTAACGGAATGGGATTAAGTCCGGAACAGTTGGTTGCAGGTTTTGCGTTCTTGTTCACAATCGAAAGAATTACTGATATGATGAGAACTTTGGTAAACGTAACATCAGATGCTGTTGTAGTTGCTGCAATTGCTGACAACGAAAATGAAATCAATTACGATTTGTTGAACAATCCGGCAGCTTATGAAGATATCGCGTAAAATACATAAGGCGATTTTATATATTATAAATAAAAACCAGATGGGAAATATTTCTCATCTGGTTTTATTATGTCCTCAGAATAACGAGTGTTGCAATATTACTTCACAAAATAAGTTGCGCTAACGTTTGCAAACACTTTAATCACGCCACTTTCAATAGTTGTTGAAGAACCGGCAGCTTCAGAATCCATCATCATTGCTCGATTTGCCATCAACATTTTGTATTGTGGGCGAGAAGAGTTGCTTGTGCTACAACTTACGTCCATTGAACGAATTCCTGAAAGAGTTGTCGGAACTGTCTTTGCAACCGCATTTGCTCTTGCTGACGCCTTTTTAGCGGCAAGTGTCAACAAGTCGTTACATTGGATTTCGTAATTAGAAACCGAAAAATTTAAACTGTTTACATCTGTTGCCCCTAAGGCAATTGCTTTATCAATCATAGTACCAATTTTGTCAATCGATTTTGTGTGAACTACAACAGAATTCGAAACTTGATATTTGTCAAAATTTCTCTTGTTGCCGGAATATGAATAAATGGGTGTAGCGCTGAAATCAGCTGTTTTTATGTAATCACCTTTTGATGTATCAATCATTGATTTCAGGGTTGAAATTACTTGTTCTGAAATTTCTTTGTTTTGCAAAGTTGCTTTTTGCATAGATTTGTTATCATAAGTTTTTACGGCAATTGAAATTTCTGCAACATCAGGAGCAAGTTCTGCATTTGCAGATGTATTTACAGAAATATAACCTCTTTCAATGCTTTCGGAAATCGCTTGTACAGAGGCACAACCCAATGCCAAGCCGACTATTGCGGTAGAAATTAAAAACTTTTTCATACGTTCTCCTTTTCGGATTTTTCTTCTTCTTTTTTATCAGTATTTTCGACCTTTTCAGTAGGTTTAATTTCATCTAACGGCTTGATTTCTGATGATTTCATAATCATAGAATTAAGAACTTGCGCTTGTGACTGAACTTTTACACGCTCCATTAGTTTTTGCATATCCTTTTCGCTCAACTGTTGCGGAGCTTTAAGTTCGACAACAAATTTCTTCTTGTCATTAATCAAAAATCCTGTAATTGCTGTGATAGCCCACAACATTAGCCCTTGATAAAAGTTAATCAACGGCAACGGCGCAAAGTTTGACGCATAATTCCACAATTTCATTGCACAAATAGCAGGAAAAGCTACAAATCCGGCAGCTAAGCATACGCCGATGAATAACATCATTAAAATCCCTCTTAATCCTGATACTTGAATTATTCTTGCTCTTTTTTTCATATATTTTCCCTTTTATTCTATCATGTTCAGAAAATCATCTTCTGTCAATATTATAACACCTAATTTTTCGGCTTTGTCTAATTTGGAGCCTGCTTTTTCGCCGGCAACGACAAAAGATGTGTTCTTAGATACTGATGACGAGGTCTTTCCGCCCAAAAGTTTAATTTTTTCAGACGCCTCATCTCTCGTCATATTTTGTAATGTTCCTGTCAATACAAATGTTTTCCCTTTGAATTTGTCCGAAATGTTTTCTGCCGGTGGAGCAGGCTCAATCCCAAATTCTTTCAAGTCTTTCAACATTTGAATTGTTTCAGGCTTTCTGAAAAATTCATAAATGTCTTGTGCGATAACGTCGCCAATTCCTTCAATCTTTGAAAGCTCTTCAACTGTTGCTTTTTCAAGATTTTCTAATGTTTCAAACTCGTTTGCTAAAAGCCCAGCGGTTTCCTTGCCGACATTTCGGATTGTAAAAGCGGTCAAAAGCCTTTGCAGCGGTCGATTTTTACTCTCTTGAATTGCTGTGTACATGTTGAATGCGGATTTTTCTTTAACCAAATCGAGTTGCATAAAATCCTGCATAGTCAAACGATACAAGTCAATTGGAGTTTTTACAAATCCTTTTGTATAAAGCTGCTCGATTATGGAAGGCCCGATTTTATCAATATCCATCGCATCTTTTGAAACCCAATATTCTATTTTTGCACATCTTTTAGCGTGACAATCAGGATTATCGCAATATAAATTTACCTCGTCCTCGTGAGTTGTTAATTTTGAATGACAAGACGGGCAAAGTTCAGGCGGAGTGTACTCAGGCAACTTGTAATGTTCTTCATCTTCAATAACTTTAACTACTTTTGGGATAATTTCCGCCGCTTTTTTGATATAAACCCTATCGCCAATTCTGACATCAAGCCTTCCAACTTCGTCAAAGTTGTGTAAACTTGCACGTACGACAGTACTTCCGCCCAACTGTACAGGTTCTAAGATTGCAACAGGAGTGATTGCACCTGTTTTGCCGACGCTAACTTCAATGTTCAAGAGTTTTGTCGTAACTTCTTCCGGCGGAAATTTAAAAGCAGTCGCCCATTTTGGGGCACGAGAAGTAAATCCCATTTCTTGCTGAACCAGCATATCATTTACCTTGATTACAACTCCATCAGTCGCATAATCAAGAGAAAATCGCTTTTCGTCCCACTCTTTACAGTATTCAACTGCTTCTTTCGCGTTTTTGCAAAGTCGGATATTTGGATTAACCTTAAACCCAAGCTTTTTCAAGTACATAAGACTTTCGTAGTGGGTTTTGGGAACATCTTTTACGCCACCTGTAAAAATTGCAGTGTAGCAAAACATTGACAAATCGCGTTGTGCCGTAATCTTGCTATCAAGTTGTCTAATTGAGCCGGCAGCAGCGTTTCTGGGGTTTGCAAAAAGTTTTTCGCCCTTTGCCAAATTCTCTTTGTTCAACTTTTCAAAAGATTCTTTTGGCATATAAACTTCGCCACGAACCTCAACACTTACGGGTTCAAAAAGTTTCAAAGGGATTGCTTTAACGGTTTTTAGGTTATTTGTAATGTCTTCGCCTGTAATGCCATCACCACGAGTTACGCCTCGGACAAAAATCCCGTTTTCGTACGTCAAAGCCATTGCTAGTCCGTCGATTTTTAGTTCACAAACGAGTTCTTGCTCTCCATATTCTTTGACAATTTTTTTGTACCAATCGTCAGTCAAATCTTCGTAGTGGTATGTGTTGTCAAGGCTGTAAAGTCTGTATTTGTGCTTGTACGGAAAGAATTTTTCGCTAATCGAGCCAACACGTTGAGTCGGGCTGTCGGGAGTTACAAAAAGCGGGTTTTCGCTCTCTAATTTTTTGAGTTCCGCAAACATTTTGTCATACTCATAATCGCTGATTGACGGATTGTCTTCAACGTAATATTTATAATTTGCCTTATTTATTTCGTCTTTTAAAAAATTTATTCTATCTATTACCATAATTCTTTCTTCTTTTGTAATATTTATGACGGCGGGATAGGTATCCCGCCCTACTACAATAATATTCGTAAATTGCTACTATCTGCCAATTTATCTAAACTGATACGAACTTATTCACCTATTCACATATTTTCTTATTCACTTTGTTGACTTACATCACCATCAACAATTCTCTAATAACCTTTGTTGCGACAGCGGTCGAAACCCCTGATGCGTCATAGTCAGGAGCTAATTCTACAACGTCAGCTCCAACAATATCAAAGTTTTTCAGGTATTCAAACCAGCCCATAAGTTCATTGAATTGCATTCCGCCACTTTCCGGAGTGCCGGTTCCCGGCATTACAGAAGGATCAAGACAATCTAAGTCTACTGTGACAAATATTTTTTTGCCTTTTAATTCGTCAAGTTCAGAATACTTATGGATAAGAGTGTTATGCTTTTTCATAAACTCCCACTCCTCTTTCATGCCGGAGCGAATTCCAATTTGTTTAAGATTTTCCGGCCCGACAATTTTTGATGCGTGGCGAATTACGGCAGAATGCGACATTTCTTCGCCCAAATATTCTTCTCTCAAATCTGTATGTGCGTCAAAATGAACAATCGCCAAGTTGTCATAAAACTTTGCAACAGCTTTGATTTCAGGCAATGTTACAAGATGTTCACCGCCAATTCCAAAAACTCTTTTGCCGTCTTTATAAATTTGTTCAACATTTTCTTCAATCAAATCAAGTGATTTGTAAGTGTTTCCAAGTGGAAATTCCAAATCACCAGCATCATGAAAATTCACATCTTCCAAGTGTTTGTCGAAGCGAGGAGAATAATCTTCTAATCCCCAACTTGCAAGTCTTATTTGTTCCGGTGCAAACCTTGAACCTGAGCGGTAGGAAACCGTTCCATCAAACGGCATTCCAAGCATAACTATATCTGATGAGGCGTAATCTTCGTTTTGTCCTATCCAATTTCTATCCAAAAATGGTCCTTTTAGCATAACTTTCTCCTATTTTTATTTTTAAGTTTATCAAGTGATGAAGATGATGAAGATCAAAAAAGAA
>ERZ1026880.399-NODE-399-length-22723-cov-17.083113_pt1 | contig 22723 bp, 28 predicted proteins | sample MGYA00380170_ERZ1026880 | MGnify/ENA primary metagenome ERZ1026880 (study PRJEB33269, sample SAMEA4719806) | human gut metagenome | biome: human-associated habitat; feature: organic feature; material: feces | place: Cameroon | collected 2013-10 ...
GGCCGAACCATGCCCCGAAGAGCATAGTTCGACCAATTCTCCTATGGTGGAGGTGATGAGAAAAACGGCGAACACCGACGCGGCGCCAACTATCGAACTCGATACGGCAGTTGTGAAAGTGTCTAAGAACTGGTTTGTGGTGATAGGAACCTGTAGAAAGTAGCAGACCAGCGATAAGAGCAATCGAGCTGCTTTTGTTAAGCGAACGTGAAGAACGTGCTTCTTATGTCGTCAACGCCCATGTCGTCGAGCACGGCTGCGGCCGTTGCGCCGCCGAGGTCATTCATCATGTCGTGCAGTAGCCCTATCACTTCGCCCCGCATCATCGAGAAGTCGTCTTTCGAGAGCACAAGCTCAAGATCCTCGAGCAGGTCCGCGAACCTTACGTCATGACCGGGCGACACGGCGGCGCAGTACAGCCTCTCGTCGTGTGCGCAGATGTTCCTGAAGTCCTTGATGTGGTCGTAGGCGACCCTCAGCTGCCTCTGGCTGATCTTGACGCCAGTGCCGTGGGACTCCGAGTAGAGCTCGGAGAACCCTTTGGCTATGTAGTTGCGCATCGACTCGTTCTGATACTCGTAGAATTTGAACACCTGGCCCATCATGAGGAAGTTCGTGAGGGCCCAAAGCGGCGTCTCGTCATGGCTTGTTGCGTAATGTCTGATGTACTCGCGCTTGAAAGCCTTTTTGCCGTCATGCGGCGGTTTGTGGAGTATGTCCTTGAACGTGTCGATGAGCTCGCTGACGCGTCTTCGGTACGCCCCGTCCTGACGGTAGTTCGAGACCGACAGGTACGGCTCACGCTCGCCCTGATGGACCTCGGAGAACCTGTACGCGCACACGGTCTTGAGCGTCGCCTCCGCTTTCGCGAAGTAGCGCATCATCGTCATCCTGAGGTCCCTGTCGAACGTGAACAGCCGATACACGTCGTCGAACGACGTTCCGTCTATGTACTCGTCCTGCAAATCTAATCCGTTGCCGGATCGGGTGAGGAACGGAGCCTTGTAGCCGTTGACGACCGAGTAGTAGCCTTCGCGCATAAGCACCGTGGCGGCGGATTCATCCACCGTCATGTTCCTGGATCTCAAGATTGCCATCTGCTGATCGATGGTCTTGAAAGGCTTGTCCATAATCACCCCTAAACGAGAAAAGCCGCCCAAGAAGGCGGCTAATCTCGAGTTCGGCCGGACGTACCGTCGCCGAACCTCATCACATCGCCCACTATACCCCATGCGGGGCAGTTGTCAAAAAAACTTTACATCTGTTACTCCGTAGTGGCTCCAAATATATCCCTATCGGAAAGAATCGCGCGACTCTTTCCGATAGCTCTGATAAAACGTCGTTTCCACAGCTTACCCGCAGTTACTTTTAACAACTTAGGTACAAGGTAGGTACGGAAAAAGACCCCTCCCCGCCGTAGCGGAGAGGGGTTTCTTCGTCGCTGTTAGAACGTCCCGTTGTTGAGCGCCCGCTGCATCGCCTTGATGGTGATGGACTCGTAATCGAGCTTGCCGTCGAGCTCCGTGGCCCCCGAGCCCTTGGCCATGAAGTACTTGATCATGGCGTTGATGGTGTCAGGTCCGATGATGCCGTCCTGGGTGGCGCCGACCTTGCACTGGATGGCGGAGATGGTCTGCGAGCCCGGCTCCTCGCCCGCAGGCGCGACGAACTCCCAGCCCGTGCCGCACCCGGCCAGGCGTCCCCTGTGCTGCGGGTTCTGGCGGCTGATGACGCCGTCCCTGTAAGGGCAGCCCAGCACCTCCTGGATGCGCAGCGTGGTCGCGCGGCCCCAGATGCCGTCCACTTGGAGCTTGACTGGCAGCGAATCGGAGCCGGAGCCGGTGTCTCCGTCGTACTCGGGGCGCACCACGAGCTGAACCACGTCGAGGCTGCGCACGCGGCGCGCGACGCGGCCCCCGTTGGTGTTGAATTCGATAGTCTGGAACGATTTGCCGAAGTTGGCCTCCACGATGCCGATGTGGTCGGAGTACGAGAGGTCATCCGTGCGCTTGTCCCAGCGGAACAGTACGAGGTCACCGGGCTTCGCCGCAGCCTTGTTGACAACGCGCTTCGCCGACAGCGCGGCGCGGCGCACGTCTCCGCAGCCAGCCGTGGGGAGACCCGGGGCCTTCTGGCCTACGGCATGGAAGCAATAGGACTGCCCCATCGCGCAGAAGGCAACGCCGTTGTTACCGAACCACGGGGAGCCGGTAAGCTCTGCGAACCATCGACCGTACTTTGTGCCCTGCTCGGGGTCGTCCCATCGGCTGTAGCCGATCTCGGCGGCCTCGCGGGCCAGAATCTGCTTTGCTGTTGCCATCAGTACTCCACCTCCACCGGCTCGAAGTCATCGTCAGGGCCGTCGCCGTCGTAACCCTGGCCGTCGTTCCAGCTGAGCGCGCGCTTGAGCGCTTCGTACTGCTCCTGCGTCAGCTCCTGCGCCTCCTCTGCCATGCCTAGACCTCCTTTGCGGTTGCCGCGCTGTACCCGATGAGCGCGCCGATGCACACCCCGGCGGCGTTGATGGTCGTGACTATCGCGTCGACGTTGGGCATGCCCCACACGGGGCCGACCACGCCGACGAAGGTTGCGACCGCCGGGCAGGCGATCAGGCCCGCCCATTTGAGGACCTTGTACGCGGTCTCTGGAATCTTGTATTGCTTCATGCGTCTCTCCTTAATCGGTTACCTCCCGGTGGGCGATGATGCCGTGCATCTCGTCCACCTGCCGCGCCATGTGTCGGCTGCGGTCCTTGCTCTCGGCCAAAAGCGCGTTGTTGACCTCCATCTGCGCCCTCATGCCCTCGATGACGAGGTTCGTCTGCTCCTGCAGCTTCTGCTGGTGGTCGGCCAGCTCAAGCCAGCGCCCCTCGGCCCGGCTGCGCTCCTGGTCGCGCTGGTCGAGCCGCTTGGCATCGTCGACCTTGCGCTGCTCGCGGGAGCGCTCAAGCTCCACCTGCGCCGCCTGCCGCTCGCGCTCAAGGTCGAGGCGCGAGGTCTTGTACTCCTTGAGGGCGGGTACGACCTGCGTTACGACGAGCACGGCAACGACGATGAGCGCGGCCCACTCGGGGCCTGCGTGCGCGATGGACTGCGCCAGCGCCTTCATGAGTTCGTCCATGTATCACCTCCTCCCGGTCAGCGCACCGCGCGCGCGTTGCCGGATGCGTCGTAGGCGGTCAGCACTACGTGGCGCGCCGTTCCGGTGGAGTCGTAGGCCGTGACGAGGCCAGTTCGCTTGCCCCCGGTGGCGTCGTAGACCGTGACCACGCCGCCGAGAACCTTTACCGTCACGGTCGCGCACGCCTCCGGGTAGGTCCCGTACCACTCGTGCACGCTCTTGACGGTGATGTCCAGGTCGCCGCCGATCGGCGCGTAGTCGCTCGGGACGATCGAGAAGGTCTCGCTGCGGTTGTTCGTGTGGTCGGTCGCGCCTTTCGCGGCGAGCCTCCCGCCGCACCAGACCTCGAAGTGGTCCATCCGCGCCTTGCTGGCACCCAACGAGTCCGTGACCGTCAGCGACACCGGCTCTCCAAACAAAACTGCGTCCTTGTCCGCCACGGCGCTCACGGCATGGACCGGGGAGGTCATGCGCGGGATCGTCACGGAGGCGTCGAGCCTGCCGTGATACTTCACCGGGTTGGAATCGCTGTACCGGCACCACACGGCGAGCGTCGTGTCCTCCCCCCAGGCGCGCGGCACGGTCACGGTGCGCTTGAGGCCCCCGCTCGGGACTTTGGTCGTCGTCGACCATCTGGGATGCGTCTTGCTCTCGCCGTTGATGCCGGATGCCCCTAGCACGGTGCCGTTCCCGACCCACAGGTCGAATCCCCACATGTCCACGATGTCCGACCACGAGTAGCCGGTGAGGCTCACCGTGGCCTGCATGTCGTTGACGTTCGTCACGGTGGCATCCAGGCTGCACACGGTCCTTCCCGTGCGCTGGCACACCCCGCCTTCCCAATGAGCCATGGCGCACCCCCTAGAGCATCTTGATGTAGATCGAGCCGGGAGCGCCAGTCTCCGGCGCGTCGGCCTCGCCGACGGTCACGCCGAGCGCGGCGAGCGCCTCCGCCGCCGTGGCCGCCCCGGTGCCGCCGTTGGAGATTGACAGCACCCCGCTCGTAATGTCGGACGCGTCATGTTTGTGCCCGATAGCCGAGAAGGCGGCTTTCAGCTTGCCCCACAGGTAGCTCAGGCCAGTGCCGGTCAGCACCTTGTTGTTGGTCACGGTGCCGTCAGATGCCACCGTGTCCACCTCATCGGTGGTGAGCGGCTCCATGGCCGCATCGGTGGTGCCCACGCGCTCCCACGAGTCGTTGAGCCACATCCACTCGTAGTAGCGGTTCTCGCGGCCGGACAGACCGGACGGCACCATGTACATCTTGCCGATCTCGCCAGTCACGGTGGGCTCGCGCGTGGCCGGGTCGTACTGGCCGTCCGTCAGCAGGACGGCGATAAGGCCCTGCGCGGCCTGGTTGTTCGCGGCCTGGTCGGCGTTGTTCTTCGCCTGGTCTGCCTCGCGCTTCGCCTCGGCATCGGCGCGGGCAGATTCCGCCGAAGCTCGGGCAGATTCCGCCGCTACACGGTCGGATTCCGCCGCCTTGCGCTCTGCCTCGGCCTGGCCGTCGGCACCGGCGATACCGTAGACCACGCCGTCCACCACGACGGCGTATACCTGCCCCTCCACGTCCTTGAGGAACTTCGCCTGGTTTTTCTCCATGTATACCTCCCTAGGCCAATACCCCGTCGACGACCGACTCCGCGCCGACCGTGAGCACGCGCACGCGGTCCCCGACCGACGCGCCCGCGCAGTGCGCCATCATGGGCAGGCCGTCGAGCCTCGCCCCTCCGACGCGCACGTCCATCGTCCTCTCCCCGACCGCCAGCACGTCGCCGTACCTGACCGTCGGAACGGGCACCGCCGCACGTGCGGAACCGTCGAAAATCATGTCGCCGGCGGCCATCGCCGCCGCATCCAGGTCAATCATCTGCTCGCCCTCTCGAATCGCCTCAGCTCGGCGCGGACCATGCAGCCCGCCCCCAGGCTCAGCTCCTGCGTGCGCACCGCGAACCTGCCGCCTATGTCGCGGTAGGCGAACGTCACCGCGTCGTAGCACGCCACGCCCGGCGCGTACACGTGCGAGACGGTCACGCGGCGGGTCACGGACGCCTGCTCCGCAAGCAGCCTCGCGGCCTCGGCGTCCGCCTCGGCCTGCGTGACCGCGTCATCGTACCTGTACTCCTTTACGCGCCTGCGCCCGATCGAGGCGATGGAGTACGGGCTGGAGGGGTCGTCGTCCACCGCCACGCCTATGACGGTCGCGTCGGTGGTCTCGTATACCGCCCTCACGACGTTCGCGACGCCCGAGGCGTCGCGCTCGTCCGTGCACTCGTCCAAAAACCTCGCGTCGGCGCCCTCGCGCCACTCGGCGGCGAGGGGCCTGGCCTCCGGCTCCGCGTACCTGCGCATGAGCACGGTTCCCATCGGGTCGGTGACTGCCGACGCGAAGCCGGCGATGCCGAGCAGGGCGTTGACGGCGCGGAGCTTGCTGCCGCCCTCGCCGTCGCTCGTCTCGGACAGGCCGAACGTCCACGCGGTGGAGAGCCTGTAGGCGCTCGCGTCCGCCGACACGGCCAGTCCGCACGCGCGGCATATCGCCGCCGCCTCCGCGACGGGGTCTGACCCCGCCGGGAGCGAGAAGGGCGCGTCGAAGGCGTCCTCGGCCAGCTCGGACAGCCTGCCCTGCATCGACACGCTGGCGCGGTCAACCTCGCTCGACACGTCGCGCTTGGGCACGCTCGGGACGAAGGTGCCCAATGCCACGCGCTCAACCTCGCCGCCGAAGTCGGCGTCCAAATACACGCGAACGAGGTCCGCGCCCACGTCGAGGCCGCCCTCGCACGTCGCCGAGGCGCTCTCGTATACGTCGGTGTCGAGGTTGCGGGAGATGGAGCCGCCGTCCTCGAATCCCTCCAGCTCGGAGACCTCGGCGCCGGTGGCGCGGCTCACGCGCATGAATCGGTACGAGGCGTCGAACTCATGGAGCCAATCAGCCATTCGCGGCCTCCATCCACCTGACCTCCTCGGCGTCGATGGATACCGAGTGGAGGTCCCTTACGGTCATCGACGTGCCGAGTGACACCCTAGCGCGGAGCCTGCGGCCCATCGGGTCGCGCACCCACGCCACGGCGTGCTCGCGGAACATCGCCTCGACCTCAGTGACCTCGGCCGCGCTGAGCAGCTTGAAGCCGAGCGACATCTTTGAGCTGACGCCGCCGTCGCCGTAGAACATCGGCAGCCCGCCGCCCGCGAAGCGCAACAGCTCGCCCGTGCGGGACACGTCCACGCTGGACGACGGGGACAGCTCGAACAGCCGCCCGCCCTGCGCCGCCGAGCCGAAGTTGACGGCCCAGCAGCGGCTCTTCACCATCATGGGGACGGTGAGCGTGGAGACGGCGCCCGACTGGGCGTGCGCCACGACGAGGTAGCTGTAGCCGGTGTTGATGGGAGGCAGCGGGTCGATGCACGACTCGCCGTCCGCCATGCCGTCGGCGACCACCCACTGGGAGCCGTCTGGCATGACGCGCACCACGTCCACGCTCTCGGTGGCTGCGGTGTCGCCTATCTCGGCCGCGCCGTCTACCACCTCAGCGCCCGCGCTGATGGGGATCGCGTCGTCCTCCACCTCGTACTCGGGCGAGACGAGGCCCGTGCCGACCACGCTCCACCCGTCGCCGCCGAACCGCACGGTGACGGACACCGACAGCAGACCGCCCACGACCGCCTCGGCGGCCGGGACGGCGGGGGCAGCGTACTCCACTGAGCAGGTTCGCTCTACGGTCGTGCGGAGCGTCGAGGTGCCAACGACCTCGAGCGCGACGGTCATGACCTCCCCGCTCGCCGGGAAGAGGCTGTCGCGCCCGATGGAGAGCGACCTGGCGCCTGCGGGCAGCTGGGCGCTGTACGACGCCGCGCCCGCCGTGACGCGCACCGTGGTGGAGGCGTCGGGGGTCTCGGGCGAGACCTGCCACTCGATGGAGAACGGCAGCTCGGACATCACGTCGTCGTCCGACGCGGGGCGCGTGATGACGACCTGCGGAGGGACGGCGGTGGCGCAGAGCGCCGGTGCGGACCACGCGCCCCAGTCCTCGTGCGCGCCCTTGGTGCGGACGCGCACGGACCACGAGTGCGGAGTCCCGTCATCCGGGATGACGGCAGACGCCGCCGCGCCCTCCACGCCCAGCACGGCCTCGGTGCCGCCGTCGACCGTGTAGCCGACCTGCGCGGCCTCCTGCGCGGAGCCGTCGGGGTGGTTGGGCGTCCACGACACTCCCACTCCGCCGCCGACGGGCATGACCGCCGCCGCGAGCGCGACCTTGGGCGCAAGCGGGGGCGTGATGGCCGCTATCTGGTCGGATGCCGCCCATGCGCTCGCGAGCGCGCCGCGCATCGACTGCACGCGGTAGGAGACCATGCCGGCCGCGCCCGCGTCATCGTAGGGGAATGACGCGACCTCGGAGACCTTCACCCACTCCGCGCCGTCCACGCTCCGCTCGATGGCATACGAGGTGGCGGTGTTGACGTTGGTCACGTCGGCGTCCACGCGCACGGTGACGGCAGAGACGAGCGAGGCCGCGACCGACCTCGGCGCTGCGGGTGTGTTGTACACCGTGCCCGCCGTCACGTAATCGCTGTACTTGGTGTTCGCCGCGCGGAGCCTGTAGGCGTACGAATGGTTCGCGCTCACGCCGTTGTCGATGTAGTTGGTGACGTCCCAATTCAGGGCGGCGATCTGCGAGTATCCGCCGCCATCCGTGGAGCGCTCGACGTAGACCTTGTGCCAGTGACGGCCGGAGGCGTTGTCGTAGTTGCTCCCCCACGTGACCTTCGCCTGGGTGTCCGAGACGCGGGCAACTGCGGGGTTCTTGGGCGGATAGGGCTGGTTGTACTCGCTCGCGGGAGTCCACGCCGTGGCGTAGACGGGGTTGCCCGTGTTGGTGCCGTTGCTCGACCAGCTGAGGTCTGCCGACACGTGGCAGCTGAAGCTCCTGGCGTCGTAGGACGTGCCGACGGAGTAGTAGTCGCTGAAATCGTAGCTGCCGCCCCTGGTGCCGATGCTGGCGGTGTGGCCGCGCGAGCCGTAGCCGCTCACGCCAGTCTCGACGTGGAAGCCGTTGGCGTTGTAGGAATTCCGTCCGAGCTTCACGCGGCCGTTGACGCGGAAGCCCGTCGCGGATACCTCTGTGATCCAGATGGAAAGGTCGTGATCGTAGGAGGACACTACCTCATCCCCTTCCTGGCCTTGACGCGCTCGGCGACCGCCATGAGCGCTGACGCGAGGCGCTCGTCGTCCGCGACCTGCGCGCCGTCGATGTAGAAGGTGTAGGACGGGCCTGCCGCGACTGCGCGCGGGCTGGCCGTGATGCCGGGCGCCGCCATGGACATGACGCCCGACAGGCGGGACATTCCCGCCTCGAAGTCGCCGACGGCGCCCGGTACGGCCCGCGCGAAGCCCTCGCCGAGCGCCTCGGCGATGGAGATGCCCGAGTAGAGCACCCAGCCGTGGCCCGAGAACGGTCCGTATTTGGCGGGCGAGAACGGGAAAAGCCCACGGATTTTCTCAAGCCCGCCCTTGACGGTGTTCACCACGCCGCCGATTGCGTTGCTGATGCCGCGACCCAGGCCGTCAAGCATCGCCTTGCCGGAATTGACAAGCCATGAGCCAGCACCGGCAAAGAAGCCGAGAATCTTGTCCTTAATCGATTTGACGGTGTTGAACACGGCGTTGACACCGGATGTGGCCGCGCTCTTGATGCCGTTCCAAATCGAGCTGAAGGCGCTTTTTATGCCATTCCAACAAGAATCCCAAACGCCCTTGATGGTGCCGAGCACAGAGCTGATGATGCCTGAGATAGCGTTGATAACTGAGCTAACGATATTCTTGATACCGTTCCACACGGTGGAAGCGATAGTTTTAATGCCCTCCCACACGCCAGACCAATTGCCGCTGATAGCAGCAAGCACGGTACCGATAACAGCGTTAATGACCTGCATGACGGTTGTAATGACAACCTGGATAACAGCCATCACAGCAGAAACGACGGTCGAGATTACAGAAAACACAGTCGTGAAGATTGCGCCGATAATCGGGATTACCGCCTGCACTACTCCAAGAATCGTCTGAATAACAGGAACAAGAACGCTGATAAGCGTCGTGATGAGCGGGGCGATAGCCGCGATAATCTGAGCAACAATAGGGAGCACAGTAGCTATCACCTGCGCCACGACATTAAGTATCACACCAACCAGTTGCGCAATCACGGGAAGCAGCTGAGATGCAATCATCGCAACAACCGGCGCGACAGCCGCGATCACCTGCGCGATAACTCCAATAATCTGAGCTAAAACGGGGGCAAGCTGCCCGATAAGCTGCGCGATGAGCGGGGCAACAGAGGACACCACGTTTGCGATAACCGGCACAAGAGACCCTATAAGCTGCGCGATTACGGGCGCAAGGGCTGAGTATAGGGTGGATACAGCTGCAACGACTTTCGTAAATGCAGCCGCCAACTGTGGCATTACGCCCAAGATACTAGCGAGCGCCGGGGCAAGCGATGACGCGATTTGCGCGCCTGTTTCAGCGAGCGTTGCGCCGATTTGACCGAATGCAGGGCCTAACGTGGCCGCTGCTTGGCTAAGAGCGGGGCCGATTGTCGCAAAAGAATCGCTGATAATCTTCCCCGATTGTTGCAAAGCCGGTACAAGCGTGTTAAGGGCCTGCGTTATGGCCGGTGCAAAAGCACTTGCGAAATTGCTACCGAAACTAACAAGCGTATCGAACGCGCCGGATAGAACCGGAGCGATAGCGCTGCCGATTTTTGTGAACAGGTTGACGATGCCGGTTATAGCGCTGCTCAGTGCCGGGCCGATTTTCGACACGAAACCGGATATTGCTGTAGCTGCGTTTGATACAAAAGATTGGATGGCTGGTGCCGCAGATTTCAAAAATCCGCCCAGTTTATCGCCAATGTTCTGTATAGCGCCGCCAGCGCTTGAGAACGCACTGGATAGGCCGTTTTTGACAGCATCGCCGATAGCGTTAACGCCCGATGCAAAACCAGGCGATAGGTTGTAAAGCGCGACAAACGCGCCCGCGAATGCACCAACGGCAACCGTCGCAACCTTAAACCAGGAAACCGAATCTTTTACAGTTCCGGCCAAGGCGCTGAAAAACGTTCCGTTGAAGCCGCCGCTGATCGCAAGGGCAAGCCTTACGGTCGTGATGCCTCGTTTGATTCCCTGCAATCCCTTTTGGAAGCTGCTCATTGCTCCCTCGATTGCAAGTGCAGCCTTCAGCGCCGTGATGCCGCCAGCTGCGGCAGATGCAGCCGGGGCGATGTTTTTTAGCGCTGTTGTAATCGTATCGAAGTTACTTTTCAGGTAATTGATAACCGCAACGATAGCGTTTGCCGCCACATCGAACTTCTTAGACGAATCGTTGATAATCTTCGAGATGTTCGCTTGCCCGATTGCGTCAATCACTTTCGCAACTGCTTTTGCAATGCGGTTCTGCACATTGTCAATTGCGGTGCCGATACCTTGAGTTGCGTCCTTGGCCTGCTGCGCGAACGACGCGAAACCGTCAACACCATCTGTATCGAGCTTCATGACGGCCGCGTTGAAATCATCCATCGTGATTGAGCCGTCTTTAAGAGCGTTGTACAGGTCTTTGGAATTGGCGGTGGTGCCGATAAGCGCCTTGGCAACCTGGTTGAGCTGTCCTGGCATGACCTCTTGCAGCGTCTTCCAGTCTTGCAGTTCGGGCTTGCCCTTGCTCAAGATTTGGCTGTACTGCTGCATCGCGCGCGAAACGTCGGCGGTGGAAGCGCCGGAAGCCAAGCACATATCGTTGAACGCGATACCGATATTAGTGGCTTCATCCAGCGAGTTACATAGCGGGGCAAGCTGCTGCACCATGCTCGACAGCCCGGGGAGCGAGGTCGGCAGGCCGTCGATTGACTTCGACATCTTTTTGATAGCGGCTGTCGCTTCGTCGCTCGAATACCCAAGGTTCTTCATGACCTTTGGAAAGTTCGCCATGGTATCAACGCGGTTAATCGCAGAACCAAGTGAATTGCTGATAGCGTTGAATGCTCTGCTCGTGATCGAAGATACAAGCCCGCCGACAGCACCGGCCTTTGCGCTCAACCCACTAAAAAAATTCGTGCCGGTCTGCGAGCCCGCCTTGGAGCCGATGGCGCTCGCGCCTGAAAATGCGCCGTTCAGTTGCTCAGTAATCGACCCTGTGAGGTTGTCGAATTTCGGGGTAAGCAGCACTGAACCGCGCGCCACATCAGCCATTTAATCACCCCTATTCGCCTTCCTCATCCACCCCTGTTGTGGCAGTGGAGGACCGAGCGCCGAATAGAAGCGCGTCGATTCTCGCCTTATCAACGTTGAGATGGGTTTTCTTCTTTTTCTTCTTCTTCGCCTTGGGTCTAGGAATCGGCTTCGGCTTCTTGCCCTTGCCGCCGCCCAGGCCATAGGAGATGTTTGCAAGCTGGTCTACGATGAGCGCGAGCAGATAGGTGCTCTCGTCCCATTCCAGCTCAGGGTGTAGGCGTATAAAGGTGCGCGATTGCGCCGGGAGCTGCGCGGTAAGAGTCGCAATTGCCGCGAAGCGCCCAGCATCCATCATCGCGTTTAAATCCAGCTGGTAATACTGCTGGAAATCTGCCGTGAGCTCGTCCCGATAATCGAGAAGAATCGGAGCGAGCGCCGCTAGTTTTTTACTTCGAGATGGTTGAACAGCTCGTTTTCGATGCGCATAATCTCTTCGAAGTCCTCATAGCCCATCTTGGCCTTAACGACCTCGCACACCTTGTCATCCACCTTGCCGCCGAACACGAAGTCATAGAGCGCCAGCGCGCACGAAATCGGAGCGTCCTCGCCCTTGCGCCCGTAATCCTGGAACTCGGCGAACATGCGGATGAACTCACGCGACTTGATTCGGCGCATATCTACGCGGTACGTCTCGCCCTCGAACTCGATATCGTTCTCATAGGGATGCTTGCAATCGAGCATCGTGAACTTCGGCTCAGGGTCGATAGCTTCGCCTGTGGCGCGGTTCATATAATGCGCCGTAAGGTTCTCGCGTCGCGCTTCCTTCGCGGTGGCGTACTCGCGGAGCTGCTCAGGGGTCATATCCTCGATATTCATTTCAAATCCTTTCGGTAGGCCCACGGAGGACGGTAAGAACGGCTTTAGCGCCTACTACCAAAGCCGCCGTTGCCGCCCTCCGTGCGGAAAGCGGTAGTTGCAGCCTAGGCGGCAACAGTGGTCGTGTCGTAGATGTACTCGCGCATGCAGTCGCCCTCGAAGAAATCGGAGGGCAAGCACTTGATGGTGGGCGTGTATCCGGCGAGGTCGGAATTGTTCATCTCTTGATCGTCGCGCTCGGTGATAACGCCGTTGGGGATAACGACGCGCTTAACCTTGGTGTCAGATACGACAGCATCGAAGATGAAGAGGTGCGCGCCCGTGAAGTTCTTGTTATGGCGAACGGTGGTGGTGCCCTTTCCGTCTGCCGTGACGTTCGCGTCACCGTAAACGGTCTTGAGCACGGTGTCGCGCGCCTCGAGGAAAGTCACCTCAACGCCCTCGGAGTAAGAGGTCATTGGCGAGGCGATGGTCACGCCGCTCCAATCGGTCTTATCGTCGGTGTCGGTGTCGGTCGTGACGGTAACGCCGTCCTCGGAGATGTAACCAAGGGATTTGAGCACCGCGCCAGGTGCCTTGCAGAGCTCTGCAAGGGTCTTGGTCATATCGATAAACGGGGTGGGGTCGGTGCCAGCCGGGGCAACGCAGGCGTAACCGCCCTCACGGCCCTTGGCGATACCGACGTTGGAAGCGTCAAGCATGTTTTCAGCCATTTTGCTAATCCTTTCTAAAAAATGGCCGCTACGCTCTGGTAACGGCCGTGAAATCGAGTTGATAGCGGTAGCACCTGCTATCGGGGTCCGGGAAGCTGTAAATTCCGCCCACGGAGCATGAGCAGACGTTAGGGCAGGTCTCGCGTATGTTGGTCAGCACCTCGCGCGCCATCAGGGCGAGGGTGTAGGCTTCCGCATCGCTCTCCGCCCAGCACTGCACGGCGAGGTTCGGCGCATCGCGGCAAAGCGAGTAGCCGCCGCCCGTGCGCTCGACCGTCGTGAATCGCTGCGGTCGGTCTGCCGGGACGATAGAGCTGGACGGAACGCCCAAACCCTTTTCGAGCGCCGCGCAGGTTGCGGCGATAACGTCAAACATCAGATGCCACAACCTTTCTTAAGCGTGTTGTTGCGCAGGTTGTCAACGTAAGCGTCAACGTTGGCCACGCCGACGCGAGCGCCGTTGCACCAACTCAACGGCTTTACCTGCACATCGTATTCAGGGTGCCCATGCGGAAGGCTCGCCAGCGAATTGCAACGCGCAGCATACCCAGCGCCCTGCTCGTAGAGCATCCCGGTAACGCCGTCGCTCTTCGTGATGGAGACAACGCCGCTGTCTATGTGCTTCACGCGGCCTTTGAGCTTCATCTTCAACGTGAATCCGCTACCCATTGCACACCTCGCATTCGACCGCGCGGTTCCAATCGCCCGGGCAGTTCGCGTCAAGGTACGGTTGCGGGTCTCCGATAACCGCGTACTCGGCTCCAAGGTATTTGACCCTGCACCCGCGCAAAGCCTGCTCGTAGGTCTTCGGGAAATGGAAGGTCATAGCAACCTTTACGCCGTCCGGCCTAGAAGCTTCGAGGTCGCTCGTCGCGCCGGGTTGCGGCAAGACGTTTTCGACGGTTTCAGCCGTCCATCTGCCAGGCACAGCGTTACCGTGCGAATCCTTACTAGCGGCAGTTCGCCGCAATACCTCAACCGCAACGCCGCTAATCAGATTCATTTCAATCACCCGCCATCATCCGGCACGAGAGAACCGCGCCGGAGGAAAGCCCGAGCAAGTCAAGCTCAGATGGAAGGGGGCGCATGTACTGGTCGAGCAGCGAGACGGAGGCCGTGTAACTACCCGCCGTCTGCGAATACTGCGATACGCCTGAAAGCCCGGCGGGCGTGGAGAGCGCGCGATTGACCATCGCCATGCACACCGTGGAGGCGTTGAGGTCTAGCACCTCATCCGCACCCGCCGTATAACCGTCCATCTTGCCGAGAAGGTAGCCCGTGGCGCGAAGCAACAGCGCTTCAAGCCGCTTCTCGTCGGCTACCGCGCCATATGCCGCCGTGTATTCCTCGGGTGTAGCAAATGCCTTGATAGCCATCGTGAATCACTCCTAGACAGAAGCGGTGCCGTTGTCGATGCGCACGAAATCGTTAACGTCGCGGATAACGAAGCCAACCTCGAACTCGCAGCGGACTGCGAACATGTTGCGCTGCCACAGGTTGAGGGTCTTAGAGCCGCTCGTGAGCGTGGCCTGGTCAGAGAGGGAGATATTAACGTCCTTGACCACGCCGTAACGGGCTGCGCTCCAATCGCCGCCGAAACCGAGAACCTCAGCCGCCTTAGCAGCTGCGGCCTTGTGGGCGGACTTGGTGAAGTGGGTGGGAACGGAAAGAACATGACCGACAGCACCGTCCGTCTGGACGTTGTTGATGAACAGCGGTCGGTTGGTGGTGTCCTTGGTCTTCAGAAGCAGGGTCTTCGCCTGCGGGGACAGGACGAAGGCGTTGAGGTCGCTGTCGTTCTCGGCAACCTTGCCGATCGCATCCACGAATGCGTCGTAGGTCTTGGTGGAAGCATCGACGGCATTCGTCACGCCCGCGAGGGTGTCGAAGCCGGTACCGGGAGCGGTGCCGAACATGCAGGTCTCGTCGAACTTCTTTGCGATAGCGAACGGCAGGCGGGAGACAAGCTCGTTGTAAAGCGCCTCGGTGTTGTCGCGGAACTGGTTGGAGAACGGCTCGATGATAGCCAGGGTGTAGCCCTTCATCTCCTTGGTGGAAAGGGTGTGCTGAGAGACGGGCTTGTTATCGGTCTCGGAAACCCAATCGGCGGCAGGCTCGCCAGTGATAACCGGGATGGTCAGGCCGTTGCCGGGAAGGTCGATACGCTGCGCGAGCTGCATGATTGCAGAATTCTCAAGCGTCTTGGCCCAAATCTCGGAAGAGACGGAAGAGGGCAGAGTGATAGAGGTCTTGTTGATGCCTTCAGCCATGGTTGATTCTCCTTGTCTTAGTTAAAGGCGGTTTGCATGAAGCGCGAAAAATCGTCCTTCGCGCTACCCGTTTCCTTGATGTCGGCGTGCTTGCCGTCACCCAGCACCACGGGCACGGTTGCAGTTGTGGAGGTCGAATAACGGTCTTTGAGACCCTCGGCCTTGCTCATGAGGTCATCGCGATCGCTTGCGGAAATCAGACTCAAGAGGTCGGCGGGAACTCCGGTAGCTTTAGAAACCTCGTTCACCCATTCCGTACGGTCTTTTTCCGCCTGGAGCGCGTCGGCCCGTGCCGTCGCGTCCGCGAGCTGCTTCTGAAGCTTCTCGGACTCGCTCATCTGGGATTCCTTGAGCGCTGCCAGCTCGTCAGCCGCGCCCTTGCGCTGCTTCGCGAGCTTCTCCCATTCGCGGGAATGCTTCTTCAGCTCGTTGTACTTGGCTTCCCAATCGACGGACTGTGCAGCTTCGCCGTTCGGCTCTGCCTGCTCATCCACCTTGTTGTTGGTCTCGTCCATAGGTGACCTCCTTACCCGCGCCGTTCGGCGCTGTCCCCCGCCGCCGTTCGGCTGCGGGATACGGATAGATATGAAAAAAGCCGCTCGAAAGCGGCCTTAATCAGCGTGTAACCCTTCGTATGGGGGTTAGCCCGGTGTCTTTATCGATGCGGTTCTGGTCGATTAGAATCGCCGTCTCGCCAGGGGCGAGGGCTTCTAGCGCGTCTTTCCGCGCCTGGTCTATATCATCCACAAGCATCGCGTAGTGGCCCGCCGTGGTGGTGCCTCCATCAACGCGGGCCTGCCGCATGGATGAGATGCTTTCGCTAACGCTGCCGCCGCTCGAAACATCGTCCACGCCCCACGAAAGGCCGTTCATGCGCACCGGAGCGCCCGGCTTGGTCGTGGTGGACGTGGCGAATCCATGCGCCGCGAGCTGCGACGTGATGGGCGAATACTCGTTGTCTTCGTAAGCGGGGGCCTGGTTATCCCAGCTCCAAGACTTCGCGCGCTTGTTGATTTCGTTGCAAATCGAGTCTGTGATGCGCTTGTTGACAACGTCCGCGTGCTCCCCGCGCATGTCCTTACGGATTTGCTCAGGGTCTACCGCTTTTCGCGCGTCCAAGTAGACGGAATACAGCCAATCAGGGTCATAGCCTTCCACCTCTGTGAACTCATCGCCCGCAACCACGCGGCAATCGCAGCGGTCGTGGAATCGGTTGAAACCGAACCCCATATCGCCCGCCGATTGACGGCTCTTGTAATCGAACCCGCGAGACGCGAGCATGACGCAGAAACCGCACGTTTCTTTTCCGGTTGGAACTCTGGCGTACCGTGCGCCCTTCGAATAGTCGCGCTCCGCGTTTTTGATCGTCGTGTCGTTCGCCGCGCGCCCAACGTCGTTATAGGCGCGCTCTGCCATAGCCTGAGCAAAGGCGTTGAAGTTATCCGGCGTGACGTTGTGCACGAAATAATTGACGGTCGCTTGCGCCTTGGGCACGCTCACCGGGTTATGGATTTGCGCCGGGCTGGTATCGATGCCCAGCTCATCCATCGTCACATCGTAGGCGGAGCACGCAATTGAAGCCGCCGCATCACCGAACTCGCGGCGGCACGTGATGAACGTCTCCAACGCGAACTCGCGCATGGTCTCGTCATCGATAGCGCCGCCGTTCAGCTCGTAAAAGGTTCGCAACGACGTTTGCATGAAGTTGAACGCGGCCCTTTGCTGCGCATTGAGCGCTTGCGTGTACTCTTCGAGCCTACTTGCTGGTATCTGCATCGCTTATACCTTCTGCCTGCGGTGTAGCCTGCTGTTGGGAAACCTGAGCAGATGCCTGCGCCGCCGCCTGCACGATTTGCGTATACCGCACGTCGCGCAGAATCGAATCGATGGTTGATTCGGAATAGCCCAGGTCGCGCCAGAATTGACGTGTGCCGGAATAGGCGGGAACAGCCGAATTGACCTTGATAGCGAAATCGGCGTTTGCGGCCTTGGACGGGCGCAACACGTCGGCGAAACGCGGCGTGATGTCTGCCGTGGCGAAATCCGCAGCATCGACGGCACCCAGAGCCATTCGTGCGATGTTGCCGAGTGCGATGCCGTTCATGCGGTTCACGTGCTCAGCTTCGACGATTAGCCGCTGCTGAGCCGCGAACATCGCCTCGCTTGACGTTGGGTTATCGAAGACGATTCCCACCTCATCCAGCGGTATGCACGCCTCGCTCGCGAATTGCTTGCCCAGCATTTCCAAATGGTCGATGTGTGGCTGCATGGTCATCTGCGATAGCTGCCCGAGCTGCGGAACATCGCCGTTTTTATTCGGCGTGACCAAAAGCATCGAATCGGCGTACATCTCGACCTTGCGCTTGCTCATGCTCTCAGCGGTCTTCTTATCCACGCCGAGAAGGTATCGCTGCGGCCACGTATAGAATGTAGCCGCAATCTCGGTGCGCGCGCCGACGCACAGCGCGCGGTCAATCAGGCTGCGAACGGTGCGGTTGATGCGCGACTTACCGAACGGGCGCGTCAAAGACGGGCGGTATCGCAAGGGCTCCATGAGCGGGCGGCCAAACGGGTTCGCCACCTTCTCGGCAACCCACGAATCGCCGACCTTACGGCATGAGTACGTGTATTCGTCCGTATACATGTTGACCCACGTAGGCACGCGCTGCCCGCCTGAATCAACGTCGATATCAACGACGCAGATACCCGCCTTGATGCGCTTCTTGCGCTCATCCCAGATAGCAGCCGCATCGAGCGCGGAATGCGCCGACACGATCACATCCGGTTCGCCTGCAAGGCCCTTCGAGACGGTCAAAAACGCGCACGAATCGGTGAGCTCAGACGTTACCGCCTGCTCGTAAATCTCGACAAGGCTGTCAAGCGTCACGATGTCCGCCATCGCGTCGGCGTTTTCGCCATCGAATCCGACGAGGACGGAGCGATTAGCGAGAACATCGACGCATTTGCCGCCCCAGCCCATAACGATATTCAGGTTAACCAGGTCTTTTGGCATGGATGAGTCTGTCGTAACCGGCTTCACCTCGCCCTGGTAATAAGCTTCGTTTCGGATATTCGAGCCTATATGGCGCTGCCATTCCGCCAAGAGATTGTTGAATATGCTTACCTCCTCGCCCGTCAGATTCATCATGGACGGGTCAACTTGGTAAAGCGTAGGGTTATCGTTCGTCATAGAATCACACATCCCCCGTCAGGGTCGCGTTTTGTCGTCTTTGCGGCCCAGTAGGCGATAACTGCCGCTTCTATCGGTGTGGATGAATCTCCGCCGTAAGCCCATCCACCATCTGAGCCAATCGGTCGCTTGCGGGCTTCGAGCGCGCTTGCGTTAAATGCCTGCTGCGCGCTGTCCTCGCCGCCGTCCCAATGGGTCAACGTCTTATCGATGAGCGCTTGCGAGAACAGCGTCGTTGCGTTGATAACGTCCTTGGTGGTGGTGAAAAAGAGGGCTTGGCGCGGGTAATACTCGCGCAAGCGGTCGAGCAGCGCCGCAGCGCCGTTCCGCCCATCCACTGCAATAGCTGCGGTGGTATCGGCCATATCGTCGGTGCAGAGAAAATCAGTTAGCCAGGAAAGGCCGTCCGCTAGAGTGCCTTGCCCGATATGCTCAACGTATCCGTTGCCATCCTCGCTCAATCTGCAAGCGCACAGGGCGATTTGGCTACCGTCCGGGGAGAACTTCACGCCGAAGGTCTTCTTGCCCTCTGTGGGCACCTGCGCGCGCGGGATAGCCAAAGATAGCCAAAGCGATTCGTCGATAGCGCTCGCGCTGCTCGAACCGCTCCACCAATCCAAGCGCTCGTGGGCGAAACCTGAGATATTTCCCTTGGCTCCCGCGAACTCGCTTTCGGTGTAACCCTCATCCAGCACATATCCCATGGATGGGTTCGATTCGTAAATCTCATCCAGGATGTCGGCGAACGTGCAGTCCTTTGGCGGTAGCTTCTCACACGCCCAGGATGCCCAGCACATGCGCCGCATGCCGCCATCCAGTACAGACTTGCGCACGCGGGCGAAAACCGTGCCAGCGCTGCGCTCGTTCGGCGGTGTCCCCATGTAAAGGATTTGACGCTCGCCCGTGGACGATGCAGCCAGCGTATAGGCGATTGCGTCATATTGAGTATCCGTAAGCTCTTGCGCCTCGTCATATACGACAAGCTGGATATCGTCGAAACCACGCGCCGTACCATTGGTGCGGGCGATGAATTCGATTGAGCCGCCGTTTTTCAGGAAAATTGCCTCTTCGCCGTTCGTTCGGCGAATGCGCTCAACCAGCTCACACAGCTCTGGATGCCGTTCATCCGTGAAGTACCGCACTAAGCGCATAAATGATTTCTTGGCGGTCTTGACGCGGTGGGCGGTGTGGAGGATATGCCAGCCGCAAACAGCAAGGCGGTAAAGCTCGTATATCTCAAGCGCCGCATTCTTGCCGTTCTGGCGGGGTACGTCCAAGCCTGCCGTTACATATGCGGGCTTGCCGTTCGCATCGCACGCGCACCAATCCGACAGGATGTAGCGCTGCCACGGAAAAGGCGATATGCCGAGGTCTTCGCCGAGGGCCACCGCGTCATCCACTTCGCTATAGGCAACTTCGCCCTCGCGGTAGACCCTACGCGGTTCTTGCCTGCCTCTTCTCACGGTTTCCCGAGACGATGGAGAGGATGCTGGTTTGCTTTGCGCCACTCTCCGCCTCCTCGTGGGTGTCGCAGATTCCGAGCTGCTTGTTCAGCTGCCGAATCTCCGCCGATGCTGTTTTCAAAGTTCCGATTTGCGGGAACGCCTTCAAATCGCCCATGTCGTTCGAATAGGCCGTCTGCCCGCCGAAGTTGTCTAGCTCTTCCTGAGCTGTCTCCGCGATTTTGTACCATTGGCAAAGCAGGGAGAGCGCGGGCACATCGGACTGCGAGAACGCGCGTCCTTGCGTCAACTCGTCCCATTTCGCGGATTTGAACGCATCCGATTCGATGCCAGGGGGCTTTGCGATGGGCATCCGATCACATCCAATCGGCAATAAAAAGCCGCCCCGAAGGACGGCTGTTGGAAAGCACTCGGAATTGCACCGGGGTTTCTCCAACAAGGGGACTGCTAACTGTGCTTTTTGGCGATTTCGCTACTCGATGAACTTCTCGACATAGCGGCGAACGATCGTCTCGCAGATGTCTTTTAGAAGCGGATAAGGCATGTCAACGCCCGCAGCCTTGAGGGTGCGAATGCAGATACGCCAAACATCGGGCTGCTCAATCATACGCAGGAAATCGGCGCCGCCATCCGTAAGCCCGTGAACCGAACCGCCTAGACATATATCGCCGTTGAACTCTAGCGAACTGGAAATAAGCCCCTCGCGCTTCATGCGTTTAAGTTCATCAACCACGGTGGAGCGATCAATGAAACCAGAGAACTCATCGAACGACAGCTCATTGCTTTTGGAGATGAATGTGAGCAATGAGCGCATTGTCTCGTAATCACGCATGGCTAATCACCATCAAATTGCTCAATAGGGATTTCTGTAAATTTGCCATCTAGGCTCATTTTGTAATCGTGAAGCTCATCACCGATTTCATCAAGAACGGCAACGAAATTCAAAGCGCTGCCATCGCTCTTCATGACAGCACACGGCCCGTTCCCACCAATGCTCATGTCATCATATTTACTGAAAACAAATGCGTTCTCATACTCAGTGCAAAAGTCGAAAAAAGCTTTATCGCTCATCTTGCTAAGCGCTACATCTCTTGCAGTGTTGATATCAACCATAGAGCACTCCTTTAGTACTTGCGTGAAGTGACGGAATCTTTCGCCCTATCAGATATCCGCAGGTTATCCGTCCTGACGATGTTCACGCTTCCCGGCTTCGCTCTTTTCTGAATCTCAGCAGCAGTATACCGCTTATTCCTTTGAGCATCTATGTATAGCGTCTTTCCATTTTGTCTTTCAAGATTAAAGACGTGCGCCCCGCCTTTGCGCCACATCACCTGAAGAACGGCTCTTGAGCCATTCCCATACTCAGCCATTTTGCCATCAACTTTAGCAATCATTTTTTGCCCAGTACCAGCTCCAACGTATTCTGTTTTTGCGTTTGAAAATGCGCGAGTCCATCGTGATTTATAAATGCCATTCTTGCGGTCAACATAAGCGATCTCACCTATCTTGTCACCTTTATATGTTGGCTGAGCGTAGACTTTATAGCCACGCCTACGCAACTCGTATGCGACAACGGCCCGTTGGCAATTTTCAGAATACTCCGAGTATTCGCGAGAATAATGCGGATTAGCATTGCGCATTGCACTAGCAATGGATTCAGGTTCCCCCTTAACACCGAGCGCTTGCTTTAACGTTTCATCGATTCTTGTTCCAAGCCCTCCAGAAAAACGGTGCGGGCCATTATTCGAAAAACTAGCAACTCCTCTGCCGCCCATGAAATCCACCCGCCTTGTACTCGATTACCTCGCAGCCGCCGAAATCGAACCCTATGTTCTTGCCGTAGAGCAGCACGCGGGACGGTTGGAGCCGTCGCATCGCCTCGCGCATGCCGTCGTGCCACACCTTCTGCGCGTCCCTGTCACGCGCCACGCCGACGGTGGAGGTCGCCACGGTCGAGCGCTTCGGGATGCCCTTGAAGCAGAACTTGTAGCTCGACGGCTGCGCCCACGACAGCGTGGGCACGACCGTGATACCGTTCTGCGCCCAGTACCAGCCCAGCGCCGCGCTGCGGTAGCGGTTCCACTGCTGCATCGCGTCGGGCATGTCCATGTACAGGCTGAAATCGGGCGCGAGGACGCAATCGTAGCCGCGCAGAGCGCCCAGATACGCGCTAGGCTGGTTCCAGAGCCGCTCGAACTGGTAATCGTCGATGAAGAAATGGCAGCCCTTGCCGCGCTTCCGCTCGTTCGGCGTGCTCTTCGCGTAGTTGAATCCCTGAAGCCCGGCGGGCTTTGCGTCGGCCTTCGGCAGCTTCGGGAAGCCGTCCCTGCCGCAATCGGGCCGCGACACCAGATCGAGGTTGTACGCTCGGTCGGTCTTGAGGCGTTCCGCGCCGTACTCGAGCTTCTTCGACTTGAAATCCAGCCCGAAGCGCGTCATGTCGAAGTCCTTGAGGCTGCGCACTTCCTCGCGCAGCATCGACTTGTTGTATGTCGCGATGTCGCCCGTCTTGTTGTCGGCGATGCGGAACGCCCTGATCTGGTCTTCCGTGAGGTCGTCGCAGAACTCGATCTTGGAGTCGGGTATCTCCGTCCACCCCAGCTGCCTACACGCCGCCACGCGGGTGTGGCCGAACACGATCACGGGGTTCTCGGGCGACTCCAGGCCGATTGTTCCGCGTAGGCCGAACTCCTTGATGGACTCGGCTACAACGGGAATAGCCTTCTCGTTGTGCCGCGCGTTGCGCTCGTACGGGATAATGTCCGAGATGAGCATACACACCGCCTTCGACCTGCTGTTTTGTTCAGTCCATGAGAAAATCCACACTTGGGGGGTATTTCCTACGCGCCTTGGGCCGAAATACCC
>ERZ1026880.400-NODE-400-length-22614-cov-18.260029_pt1 | contig 22614 bp, 24 predicted proteins | sample MGYA00380170_ERZ1026880 | MGnify/ENA primary metagenome ERZ1026880 (study PRJEB33269, sample SAMEA4719806) | human gut metagenome | biome: human-associated habitat; feature: organic feature; material: feces | place: Cameroon | collected 2013-10 ...
AGTTGATACGATAGTCATCATGGAACTTGCCATCTTCACTTCTAACGTCATTTGCACCCAATCCATTTTCAACGATCATTAATGGAATTTCATATCTGCCATAGACTTCATTCAAATAGATTCTTAAGCCTTCAGGGTCAATCTGCCAGCCCCATTCAGAACTCTTCAAGTATGGGTTTCCAACACCAGAGAACATATTTCCATTTGTCTTTAATACATCTGGATCAACAGTTGCTGTAGCAGACATGTAATAAGAGAAGCTATAGAAATCTACAGTACCTTCTTTTAAGATTTCAAAATCTTCTGGTTCTGTTCTAACTGTAATGTTGTTGTCTTTGAAATATCTCTTTGCATAGTGTGGATAATGTCCACGCACCTGAACATCACCACAGAACCAGTTAGACATCTGCATAGCACTCTGGGCAGCTCTTACATCCTTTGGATTACATGTATATGGATATGTCATGCTACCAGCAATCATTAAACCAATCATAAAGTCAGGATTGATTGCATGACCAATCTTTACTGCCTTTGCGGAAGCAACAAACTGATTATGAAGTGCTGTGAAACGATCACTTCTTTCTTCTTCTGTTTCATTTGGATTAAACATTGGTTCATGATCTTTGCCCAGCATGCCTAAAGACATAACACGTCCAAAGAAGTTACAGCCACAGTTGATTTCATTGAATGTCAGCCAGTACTTAACTTCATCTTTGTATTCTGTAAATAATGTTGTCGCATACTTTACAAATGCATCAATACATTCTCTGCCAGCCCATCCATTATATTTTTCACTAAGTCCCCATGGTAATTCATAATGAGAAATTGTAACCAATGGTTCAATGCCATACTTATGACATTCAGCAAATATATTGTGATAGAACTGAAGACCAGCCTGATTTGGTTCAGCTTCTTCACCTGTTGGGTAGATTCTAGCCCAGTTAATACTTAAACGGTAGCACTTAAATCCCATCTCTCCATATAAAGCAATATCTTCCTTATAGTGATGATAGTGATCTACTGCATCATGAGAAGGATAATATACAGAAGGATCAATTTCCTTATCCCACAAACGTGGTGTAGAAACTGTTCCGCCTCTTACATGATCTGGTACAGAAGGGCCTTTGCCATCTTCTTGCCATCCACCTTCAAACTGGTTAGCAGCTGTAGCGCCACCCCATAAAAAACCTTTTGGAAATGCCATATTATTCTCCTTTATTTAACGTATAAAAAAGACATTTACATGTCTTTTTTACATTTTACCGCCTGTAAATGCCTGACCTTCGATAAGAACTCTGAGCATTAATACTGAGCCCCAAGGCTGCTTCTTAACTAAGCTCTTTGTATAGCTTGCTAAATCACCATGTGATCCATCATCTTCAACTTCAAACTGCATTTCGATTGGAGTCTTCATTTTTACAAATGTATACTTTGGTGATTCCTGAGCAAGTAATAATTCTTTGATTTCATCTTTCTTCAATGCTGAAGAAACGTTAACTAATGCCATATATATTTTCTCTCCTTTAATTAGTATGTAATTATTATATCATGTAAGCGTTTTATGTCATGTAAAAATGTATTTACACAACTTTTTACAATCCAATTTCTTTTCTGGAATTTGATAATATTTTCATAACTTCCAAAGAATTTTCCAGCCACAAAACCATTGTAGAAGTATCTTTTTCTTCAATGACAGAAGCAATCTGTTCAAATTCATTTCGCATTGGAGATTGCATTTCTTCCACATCAATATTGATCACTTCATCTTTGAGATGCAGAGTTAAATTCTGAATGATGCCAGGTCTAGAATCCATCTGTATATATCCCTTTGTTCCCTGGATCATAACACCATTGTGAGATGCACTGTCTTTTGCACCTGTACATATCGCAATATACTCTGGATATTTCATGATCAACGTTCCACTCGTATCTACACCATTAAATCCAATATTTGCTTCATAATGTGTAAAAACGGGTTTTCCAAACAATCCTTCCACAAAATGAATGTTATAGACATTGATATCATACAATGCCCCACCATATTCTTCTGGATCAAATGCTGGCAATACTTCATGTCTTAAATACGCATCAAATCTGCTTGAATATTGTGAATAGTTACATTGGATCATTTTAATATCGCCAATACATGGAAGATACTTTTGAATATGCTGATAGTTTTTACTATAACGGGACATGATTGCTTCAAATACAAAGACATTGTTTTCTTTTGTTAAATCATACAGTTCTTTTGCCTGTTCATATGTTGAGGTAAATGGCTTTTCAACAATGACATGCTTATGCGCTAATATAGCTTTCTTTGCATATTCATAATGCAAAGAATTAATCAAGCCAATATATACAGTATCAAAAGAATCATCTTTCAAAAATGCATCATAATCAGTATACAAAGAAGGAATTCCATATTCTTCAACGAGCGGTTTCCCTTTTTCTGCATTTCTACACCATAAGCTAGATACGACAATATCTGTATCTTTTAATATATGCAGTGCCATTTTAATAATGCCACCATTACCAACGATTCCAAGTTTCATACATTTATCCTTCAATCAATCCATAATACACAAATGCATTCCAGATACCATTATCAAGGATATCTGTTGTTACATAATCTGCATGTGCTTTTGCTTCCTCAGCAGCATTTCCCATCGCAACGCTTGTTCCACAAACCTGAAACATTGGAATATCATTTGCACTGTCACCAATACCGATGGCATTAAAGGATTCCTCATTGTAATGATCCAATACTTTTAAGATTGCGGTACCTTTTGTTACATTTCCATTTGTCACTTCACCAATACACAAATTTTCTTCTGGATGTTCTACAGATTTTGTTAAAACAAATGGTTTTTCTAAGAATTCTGCAAGTTTTGGATATAAAGGCAGCCAGCTAGGTCCATACGCACAAATCTTATAAATACTGTCATTTTCTTCCGATCCGAAACTTTCTGGATATGTACCATTTTCCATACATAATGCTACCTGTTTGTCATAATCCGTTTCACCACCAGAAAAATATCGCAGAAGATATTCATAGCCAACTTTTGAACAATACGCACCAGCAGCGCCTTCTAAGCAATATCCTAAGCCTGCTTTTAATATCTGTTTTTTAATACGTGATACATCTCTTTGTGCAATTGGATGATCATAGATTCTTTTACCATCTGCATAAACCATACCGCCTGCACCTAGGATAAATCCATCAACATCATAGTTTAAATACTTTTGAATTTCAGAAAGTGATCTGCCCGTACATAAAAAAATCTTGTGTCCATTCTTTCTCGCAAGTTGAATTGCTTTTTCAGCACTATCTGGAATTCTTCCAATCTTTGTGGAATACAATGTTCCATCAATATCTAAAAATATAATCTTTTTCATGAATTAAGTATAAATGAAAAAAACAGAAATCACCGAAAGATTTCTGTTAAATATAGAAATTCGTTAAGCCAATCTTTAATTGACCTGTTGTTGGATACATTCTGATATGTGAACCACGCATGATTCTCAGGGAATCGTCTGGCTTTAGGATTTGCTTCTTGCCATCAACTTCAACCAATCCTTCTCCTTCATAGCCAAAAATCATAATATTTCTTGTTAATTCTCTTTCAAAAACACAACCATTCTGATCAAAGCACACAATCGTCACATCAACAAATCCACTAGAAATAACATTTACTGTAGATCTATCGCCACGTTTGTATTCACCTAATGAAGCTGTAGAAAAAACTTCACCAATTTCTTTGATTGTATGATTTACAGTCTGCCCAAGCATGACTTCTAAATATACTGCATCTTCTAAAGCTTCTAAAACAATGACACGTCCTGTTGGTGTTACAATACCATCATATTTGTTTAATTCCTGCATATGTGGAATGCCACGCTCATCTTTGATCGTTATACGCATTTTCCCCTGTTTTACAAATAACATTTTATAAAACCCAAATGCTTCTGGAGACATACTTGTACCTTTTCCCAAAGAATAAATATGTACCCCTTCCATGATCTGTTCTTGAATAATCGTTGAAGGAAGTGGCTGATTTAGCTGTGCTAAATTAAATACTTCACCGATTGGATATCTCATAGTTTCTGCCCCAGTACATAACCGTATTCAGCTTCTACCAAGATTTTAAATCCCATTTTCTGATAGAAATTGAATGCACGTTGATTACTTTTTGCGACACCAACCATGATTCCTGGAACATGTTCTTTCTTTAATGCATCTAATAATGTATGCATCAACAATGTTCCACTGCCTTTTCCGCAGCAATCTTCTAAGATATCTACATGCAAATGTGCTGGATATTCTTTTTGATATGCCTCATATTCTGAAATATCACAACGGAACACAAAGGAAGGTGCAACCTTCTTGATTTCTTCAAAATACTCTTGGATATATTCTTTAAAAGATGCATAGCTTTCTGCACATAAGATATATCCCTGAATTTCTCCTTGATCATCTTGTAAAAGGAAACATTTTCCATGGTCCAGATATGGATCACAATACATCAACAAAGAGAAATTTCTATGTTCTTCATTCACTAAGTTATCAGGACTGCCTGTATGAATACAGATCTCATGACACTTATCTCTATATTTTTCTTCAAATGGTATTACTCTCATAACAAGGACATTTTAGCACAAAATATTACTTTGTGAAAAAACAGCCTCAATTACTGAGACTGTTTTAATAAATTACTTTTCAAATGTATCTGTCAGATCATCACCATTGCTAGCGATAACCTTCTTATACCAGTAGAAAGAATCCTTACGAGAACGGTTCATTGTTCCCTTTCCTTCATCATCCATATCAACATAGATGAATCCATATCTCTTTCTCATTTCACCTGTACCAGCAGAAACAACGTCAATGCATCCCCATGTTGTATAGCCAATAACATCTACACCATTTGCGATTGCCTTATCCATTGCTTCAATATGCTTTCTGTAGTATTCAATTCTAAATGGATCATGAATAGAACCATCTTCTTCCACTGTATCAAAAGCACCTAAACCATTTTCAACAACCATCATTGGCAGGTTATATCTCTGATACATCATTTCTAGATAGTACTGTAATCCATCTGGATCAACTGCCCATCCCCAGTCAGAGTATTCAAGATATTCATTCTTCTGACCATTAGAGAAGTTACCAGATACCTTATCTGTAACCTTATGTGTAGTTACTAGAGAAGACATGTAGTAAGAGAATGTATACATATCAACTGTACCATTAGCTAGATCAGCTAAATCTTCTTCTGTAATGTCTAAATGAACATTGTGTTCATTCCAAAGTCTAGTTACATAAGAACCATATCCACCTAAGCACTGAACATCACCACAGTAGTAGATATTCTTTTCCCACTGGTGCTGACAAGCTAAGATATCCTTTGGATCACAAGTTGCTGGATAGTTTGTAATACCACAGATCATGCATCCAATCATGTTAGATGGATCAATCGCATGGCCAATCTGAACTGCCTTTGCAGAAGCTACAAATTCATAATGCAGGTGCTGATAAGCTTCCTGGTATTCTTCATCATTATGATTTCCACCAGCAAAGTCTAAGAACATGATTGTATTGTTGATTTCATTGAATGTCAGCCAGTTATGAACAAGTCCTTTGTATTCTGTAAAGCATGTTGTTGCGAATCTAACAAAATGTTCAATTGTTTCTCTGTTTGTCCATCCACCACAATGTTCTTCTAGATACAATGGTGTATCGAAATGCCAGATTGTTACTAATGGTTCAATACCATACTTCTGCATTTCCTTGAACATGTCACGATAGAATTCAACGCCTTCTCTATTTGGTTCTTTTTCTAATCCTGTTGGATATAGTCTAGACCAGGAAATAGACATTCTAAACTGCTTGAATCCCATTTCAGCAAATAAAGCAATGTCTTCTTTATAGTGATGATATCCATCTACTGCTTCATGGTTAGGATAATGATATTCATCCAATACTGCATACTTTGCACCTCCAGGAAGCTTTTCATGTCTTTCTAGTGTGCAATGATTACCATCTTTATCGATATATGTAATCTTTCTGTTTTCGTTGACTGTACCGCCTGTAGTAACGTCAGTCATAGCTGGACCTCTACCACCAAGGTTCCAACCACCTTCATACTGGTTTGCAGCTACTGCTCCACCCCATAAAAATCCTTTTGGAAAATGTGCCATTTTTTTCTCTCCTTTTATTGATATATCTATTTTATCAAAGCGTTTACAAAATATATGTAAATTTGCTCGAAATAATATTCCAAAAATGAAAAAATACCAGATGCCCGTCTGGTATTGATTCGTCTTTCGCATGATTATGTGTTTGAGGAGGACACATCTATGCTATATTATCCGGTTCATTATGCCATTTCTGCGTTTGCCCATAACGCAGGTACCGGATGTTATTACTAACCATCGTAAAGAAGTGTTTGTTTCGGAAAGAGTAATGGTTAGCTCTAACTAACTATTATGTTAGCAGGCGCTAACTGTATTGTCAACTACTTCAACCAAAAAATTCATATTCGTTAAAATATGAATTTCTTATCTTTATCATTCAATTTTATCAATGACTTCACCTACAAATACATAGTGCGGTTGCCAGCCATCATTACCATCTGGAAAACTCTTCTTTCCATTTTCATAATATTTCTGAATATCACTCGAAAGATCTCCCTTTGAAAATTGATGCTGATACAGTTTTTTACATACAAATGTCAAACTGGCTTCCTGAAAGCCAACACTGCCATGCATATCAACAGGTATCAATCCAGCATTGACAGCTTTTTCTTCATCTCTACCAGAACGCGTACCCATATACTTTAATGCATCTTTCTTATCTTCCGGAAAGAAAGAAACTGTAAATGTATCATACTTTAACAAGAATTCACTTGTATACCTGGCTGGATGTACATATACCGTCACTGTATCCTTATTCCAGATTGTACCTAGGCTTCCCCATCCAACAGTACATCCATCATAGCAATCTACTGTACCTGCCGTAACCAGTGCCCATTGATTTTTAAACATATCAAATACTGGATAATTCTCACTCATATCTCACTCCTTATATGATTTTGAAATATTGTAAAGCATTCTTAATGCCATCGCATTCAATACGCTCTGTAATATAGTCTGCCTTTTCTTTTAGTTCATCTGCAGCATTTCCCATCGCAACACCATACTGACACACTTCAAACATACTAGCATCATTCATAGAATCCCCAAAAGCATATGTCTGTTTCTTATCACACCCAAGCATCTCCATCACTTTCATGCACGCATTGCCTTTTGTGATACCTTTCATTGTAATTTCACCAGTTGTAGCACCACCTCTACCATATGAGGCTGTTGTGGAAACATATTCAAGACGATCATCTTTATATTTCAGCCATTCTTTTTCCACTTCATCAGAAGCAAAGCTGACATCACTTTCAAGAATATCCTGTCCCTGATATGTATCTAAAGGCTGCATATGAAATACACTCAACAGCTGTTCTTCAGATACATCTGAATGCATTGCTGATTTTTTAACGCTCTCAATCATTTCATCATATTGCGCAGGGCTTGCAAAGAATCCATCAATACTGCTCATCATGATTTCACCATGAAATTCATCCATCACCTGATGGATGAATGCCTGCAACAATTCTGAAGTAATTGGCGTTAGAAGTGGTTCTCTTCCTTCTAAAAGAATCCCTGCACCATCAGAAAAGATATATCCATCAAAGCCAAGATTACGATATTCTTCCAAACCGCCAAGATTTCTTCCAGAAGAAATAAAGCAGCGATACCCATTTTTCTGTGCTTTATGAATTGCTTCTAAACAAGAAGGAGATGGCATGATTTCTCCATGTTCGCTATCCACTAAAGTTCCATCAATATCAAAAAATAAACAGCCGCTCATATTAATTCAAAATGCTTTAAAGCCTTATAAATGCCATCATTATCAGCTTCATCAGTTACATAGTCTGCATGTTGCTTGATTTCATCTGTGCCATTGCCCATCGCAATGCCTGTTCCACAAATTTCCATCATTTCCAAGTCATTGGAACTATCACCAAATCCATACGCATTCTCTTTTTTTCCATGGAACAATTGTAAAACACGTTCAATTCCAGTTCCCTTTGTGACGCCATTGGCAGTAATTTCCCCACCTGTTCTACCTAAAGAAGCATAATATCCACCAGCCACAACAGTATGTAAAGACGCTGGAACACGAGCAAAGAAAACATCCGCAATCAATTCTGTCTGGAATGAGAAGTCAATCTTCTGTACAGGTTCATTCTGATATTCATCAATCTCCGCCATAGATCTTCTTTGTCTAAAATCTTCTAAATCTTCTCCAGCATGACGCACAGAAAAGAAACGACTCATACGATTTCTTTCAGGTGCATTCTGATAGGCATACGTTGTCGTTAACAAACCATATCCACCACCCAGATTATCACAGATCGTTCTAAGTCTTTCGACAACCGTTGGATCCAAGTCTCTTGTTTCAACAATTTCTCCATTGTATGCAATACCTGCACCATTACAGAAAACAATGCCCGGAAACGCTAACTGATCAAAGTATTCCTGCGCCATGCGATAGCTTCTGCCTGTACAGATAAAGCATTGATGACCATTTTTCATTGCCTGATGAATTCCATCAATTACACTCTGTGGAATTCTTCTAGTTTTAGGTGCTATTAAAGTACCATCCATATCAAAGAATAAAAACCTTTTCTCACTCATACGTTTCTCCATCCATCATTTCTAACAATGTCCATGTGCCATTGTGATATTGAAACCTGCAAATTCCACCATTTGGTGTAGGATTGATTCCTTTTTCATGTGCTTCATGAAATAACTTTTTACGATTAACACCAAACAATGTTTCCAACAATACCGTATAGTAATTTGCATGTGTGACTAATAATACGTTATTTCCGTCAATTGCCTGATCCGTTGCATCACGCAAGAAGGAAAGAATTCTTTTCTGTACGTCTTCTTTATCTTCACCACCAATATCTTTGTAGTGAACTTCATCAAAACGTTCCTGTTGTTCACTAAAGTTTTCTGTATAGTCACTGCCTTCTAGATTACCAAAGAAGATTTCCTTCAAACGTTCATCCGTATATGCATGCATATCTCGATTAGACAAAATAATTTCTGCGGTATCTCTTGCTCTTTCACTTGTAGAAGAAAAAGCCAGATCAAACGGTACGTCTTTGAGCTTTTCACGCGTTTGTTTTGCCTGTACAATTCCATTTTCTGTTAATGGAGAATCACATTGTCCCTGCAGACGATGCAGTACATTGAAATGTGTTTCACCATGTCGAACAAGATAATACGTTACTGTTTTAGGAAAGTGTTTTTCTCTAAATTCTTCTGCACTGACAGGTTCTTCTTTCATTGCCCAGACACCATCTTCATACGTAAACACACAGATACCACAATTTGGCATCCAAGGTTTTCCTTCCGCATTTCTTCTTTCAACATATGCATGCTGGTCAAAGTTTAATAATGTTTTCATTAGATGCATAATAAAACTGCCATGAGATACAATCAGAACATTATCGTTGTCATTACAATCTTCAAGTATTTCATGAAATACTTTTCTTGTTCTTTGATCAAAGATTTCTGTCGATTCACCATGATACTCTCTCCAGTCATCTCTCATCGCATCTCCCCAGATCCTGCTTTTAAATTCATCAATTGGCTGACCATCAAGATCACCAAAATCAAATTCCTTTAAACCTTTTTTATCAATCAATGAAACGTCATGGTACTGACAAATGATCTTCGCAGTATCGAATGCACGTTCACTAGATGAAGTATATGCATGTTGAAATGACACTTGTCTTAAAACAGATGCAATTTCTTTTGCATCTTCAATGCCTTGTTCCGTTAATGGAGAATCACACATTCCCTGCATTCTTCCAAGGCGATTAAACAGTGTCTGTCCATGTCTGACATAATAAAAGTTAACTTTCATATTTATTTTGTTCCTCACATCACATTGTACTAAAAAACAGAAGAAATAATTTACCATTCTTCTGCTTTTATACAAATATTACAAATTCTTTCGAAACGACAAGATGAAAAATATGTTTCTTCTAGTGGAATCCATCGATTGATAAAATCTTCATATCTCTCAGGATTTCTTTCATAAATTCTTTTTTGTTGGTTTTGTGGATCAATGGTTAAATAAATCATATAGTCATAATACTTCCGTAATACTGGATGCATTGCATATGATCCTTCCACAATCGTTATATGTGTTTGCTTTACAATTCTTTTTTCTTTTACTGACATTGTCTGACAGTCAAATGGTGCAAATACAATATCTTCATCAGAATGTAGTTTTGAAGCAACTTCTTCAATGAAACGTTCTCGATCTACGTTTCCGCCAATTTCAGATAATCTTTCTTTCGTTCGCTGCTCTTTTCTCAGAAAAAAATCATCCATATGAAATACATTCGCATGAAAGTACTGTGCCAGTTTTTCTGCCAATGTTGTTTTTCCTGATGCACATCTGCCGTCAATTGCGATGACAATATAGTCTTGTTTGATTGATTCGATTTCCTCTATGATTTGCTTTATTTTATCCATACTTGTTGCATTATACCACAAGAGAAATCACACTTCTCAAAAACTTATTTCAAAACTTTCTTTACTGCCATGCAAACAGGTGGAATCACTAATAGATGCATCACAATTCCAGGAAATATAGAAACAAAATACGCTGTTGCCCACATCTGTAATGAATAATTGCCAAGTCCTAAAATGATAGACTGTATGATTCCTCCAGCAACTCTACCAAGAACCATTGCGATAATCAAAGAAGCATAGATCTTTACACCATCTTTCTTCTCTTTCAATACACGCATCATGATACCTGTCACAATTGCATACACAGGTAATTCAAAACACATCGCAATTAATGTATTTCCCTGTGGCATACCAGTGATCATAGAATTCAAGATTGGACAAAGAACACCAACAATTGCACCTTCAATTGGACCTAACACTAACCCGCCAATCAAAGCAGGCATATGTAATGGTGAAAACAGCATTCCTCCTTTTGGAATTCCATGGAATGAATATGGCAATACAAGACCTAATGCTAAAAGCATTGCCATGACTGTAATTCTTTTTGTCTGTTTCATTTTGTATTCCTTTTATTTATCAAATTCTTTCGCAACTTCTTTGAGCAATTCTCTGATTTGTAAATGTTGTGGGCAAACTCTTTCGCACAATCCACATTTCAAACATTCACTTGCCTTTGCATGACCATTTGTCGTCAGAACATTGTTGTAATAATAATCTGCATTCCAATCTCCAAATGTCTTCTTTGTGTTATATGTAGAAAATATATCAGGAATACGAATATTCTTTGGACAATGATTTTCTTCTACACAATAATGACATCCTGTACATGGAATCATGTTATGACTATGAAATGCTTCAGCCACTTTTTCTACAGCTGCAAATTCCTCTTCCGTAAATGGTTTGAAATCCTTCATGAAAGATACATTTTCTTCCATTTGTGCTAAATCTGACATTCCAGATAAAACAACTCTTATATTTTTAAAAGAAGATGCAAACCGAATTGCATAAGATGCATTCGATCCACCATGTAATGCATCCAAAATACTTTGTGCATCTTCTGGAAGTTTCACAAGGTTTCCACCTTTGACAGGTTCCATTACTAATACAGGTTTATCATACTTTTCACACACTTCATATACAAGTTTTGACTGTACAGATAAGTCATTATAATCCAAATAGTTAAACTGGATCTGAACAATTTCAATGTCTGGGTATTCTGTTAATATCTGATCAAGAACTTCTGCACGATCATGGAAAGAAATTCCAACATGCTTTACCTTTCCTTCTTTCTTCAATGCAAATGCAGTTTCGTATGCTTTACACCTCTTGAACTTTTCAAATTCTCTAGCATTCTGTGCATGCATTAAATAAAAGTCAAAATAATCAACACCAGCATTTTCTAACTGCTCTTCAAACAACGGACGAATATCTTCATTTGCCTGAAAGAAAGAACCTGTTAATTTATCCGTCAAAATATATTCATCCCGACGATGTCTTGAAGACAAACATGTCTTAACAGCTTTTTCACTCTTTCCATTTAAGTATCCATGTGCTGTATCAAAATAATTAAACCCATTCTCAATAAAGTAATCTACCATTTTACATGTTTCATCAACATCCACTTCTTCATCTTTCATTGGTAGACGCATCATTCCAAAACCTAATTTTTTCTGAATTTCATTAAATACTTCCATCGTATCCTCCATTAAATCACTTTAAATTCCAGCCATTTCTCTGAACGATATCTGCAGTAGAAGATCACTGCACGAATTGTCCAGTCCAGACACATCGCAAATGCAATTCCAATTACACCTAAATTCAAATAAATAGCAAATATGATTGAGAAGACAAATCTACCAAGCAATGTTGAAGCAACGGATACAAACATCGTAAACTTCACATCACCTGCTGCACGCAATCCATTGCTCAATGGTCCAGAAATTGGATATACAATTGCATTAAATACATTGTGAATTACAACCAGATAGAAAATCAATTGAACTGTTTCACTCGAAAGCTGATAGAAATGCATTAACAATGGTGTCAAAGCTAAAACAATCGCATTCCATGTAATCGATAACACAATCGCAAGTTTATTCAATTTCCTGAAATAATATTTAGCCTGTTCTTTATCACCATTTCCCATACACTGCCCAATCACAGTAATATAGATAGGTCCAAGTGTTGCGCCCACTAATGCAGCGAGTGACCAGATACTTTGTGCAACACCATTTGCGGCAATCTGGTATGTGCCAAATAACGCAACAACACTACTCAACGCAACTTTTACAAACTGAAAGATTCCGTTTTCAATCCCATTCGGAACCGCAATACTTAATACTCTTTTCAATATATCTGCATCAAATGTAAAGATATCTTTTGTTGTGTAGTATGTTGTCTGATCATTTTTAAAGCAAAGATTTGTAATGACAACAGCGCTGAATGCACGTGCAATTAACGAAGGTATCGCAACACCAGCTACTCCAGCATGTAAAACAAATACACCAATACAGTTGCCAATCACATTAATCACATTAGATGCCAAAGATACATACATTGTTGTCTTTGTCTTTCCCATAGAACGGAACAAAGATGCTCCCGCATTATAAATCGCAATAAATGGATAAGATAAAGCAGAAAGAACAATATATGTAATACAGGCATTCATAACATCTGTATCCACTCTTCCAAACAAAGCAGATAGTATTGGTTTATGAAATACTAGAACAATACATGACAGTACAATGGAGAACATTGTTGAAAACATCAACAACTGAGAAGAAGAACGTACACTATTCTTCTGATCTTTGTTTCCAATATATTGTGAAATGACGACAGCTCCACCAGAAGCAAGTGCAGTAAACAGATAAATGAATATCGTATTGAAACTATTCACCAGGGAAACACCAGATACTGCAGCTTCTCCAACATAAGAAACAATAAACGTATCCATAATTCCAACAAGCATGACGAGCAATTGTTCAAAGAACAATGGAACGATCATATTCTTCAAATCTTGGTTACTAAACATTAATCATGGATCTTTCTAGATACGACCATCTTTACAAAGTCTGTATCAAAATGCTTTACAGCTGTTCCAACATAACCTTTATCCAATGATGAAATCTGATGCATTTCTTCTTCACTCAATGTAAAATCCCAGATATCCATATTTTCTTTGATGCGTTCAACATGTGTTGATTTTGGAATCACAACAACACCTCTTTGAACATTCCATCTAAGCATTACCTGTCCAATGCTCTTGTTGTGCTTTTCGGCAATTTCCTTCAATACTTCATTATTGAAAGCATCATATCTTCCACCACCAAGCGGAGCCCATGCTTCTGCCTGTATATGATATTCATTCATAATTTCTAATGCATGAGGCTGTGTAAAGAATGGGTGTAATTCTACCTGGTTGACTGCAGGTGTAATTTCTACAACAGAACAGAAATTCACTAATGTATGTGGATAGAAATTAGATACACCAATCGCTTTCAACTTACCTTCTTTATATGCATCTTCCATTGCACGATATGCACTAAAATAATCCCCCATTGCCTGATGCAAAAGATAGAGATCCAAATATTCCAGACCAGTCTTTTCTAAAGAAGCATCAATTGCCTTCTTTGCGGAATCATAGTCTTTCATATCCTGCACCCACATCTTAGATGTGATAAATAATTCTTCTCGTGTACAAATTCCTTCACGGATTGCTTCTCTTACTGCTTCTCCTACTGCATCTTCATTTGTATAAGAGGCTGCAGTATCAATCAAACGATATCCAGCTTTGATTGCTTCTAATACAGATTGCCTGCATTCTTCTTTGTCTCTGACTTGAAATACACCAAAACCTTCCAGTGGCATTTTTAATCCATTATTTAATGTTGTATATTCCATTTGATATATCTCTCTTTTCATCCATAGAATAGTAGTTTCAAGCAAAGAAGTACAATATCAAACATGCATTGTGCTATACTAAAAATGAATAGAGGACGTATGGATCTACACGTATTAGAAATACTATTAGCATTCAAAAAATACGGTACACTTTCAAGTACCGCAGAAGCTTTGCATATCTCTCAGCCAACATTAACAAGAAATATGCAGGCATTAGAAAAGGAAGTTGATGTCCCTATTTTTATTCATGGAAAAAACTCTTTAAAACTCAATGAAAATGGAGAATTTCTCGTAAAAGAAAGCGAAAAGCTGCTTCATTCATATGACGAAATGATTCAAAATCTTCATCTTTTAGATGATTCGTTACGAGTGATTCATATTGGATATAGTGCACCTGGACCCAAAGTCGTTTATGAATCTTTCATTCAATCATACTATCCAACTTCAAAAATCATCTGGACATCAAATGATCATGAAAATGAATTATTAGAAGGATTGTCAAAACATACATATGATTTCATATTCATTCAAAAACAGACAGTATCTAAAGATTTATATTCTAAATCTTGTTTAAAAGAACAATTATTTACATGCGTTGAAAAAGATCATCCATTTATGAAATATAAAAATGGTATTACGTTTGAACAAATGGATGGACACACATATCTACAGATTGAAGATGTAGGTATCTGGAAAGATATCAAAGCCAAGAATATGCCTCACTCCAAAATCATCACACAAAAAGATAGAGAAGACTTAACTGCGCTCATCAACAGCAGCTCTCTACCTTGCTTTGTATCTAATATTACAAACGAAAACAACAGAAAATACCCAAATCGCATCCGTATTCCAATTATTGATCCAGATGCAACAAGAGAATTCATCATTGTGATTTCCAAAAAATCAATTTCTCGTTTTTCAAAGTTTCTATCAGAAGTAAAAACAATCAAGTAAGAGAAAAGACCCATACGGGTCTTTCTCTTTTTTCTAAAATTCATTAAGGGGATAGAAATCACTGAATGATGTTTAGGGGTTTACATTATTCAGGGCAGATCATTCCTGCACCTATAATATAGTGAACATCTATCTTACAATTATGGCATCTATTTGTGAAATTATGTGATTAGGCATTCCCCTGTGCTTTCATAAACACAGATAAGATCCAGTCACTATTAATACATGGGAATTGTTCATCTTCTATTTCAAACATTTCTTTGTTTGCTTCCAGCTCATCATGCAATCCGCTTACAGGAATTAAGAATGACATCCCTTTATCATCCATACGAATATCAATTTTCATTACATCATCTTTCGTATAAACATAATCAATCGACGTAACATCTTCAGCTTTTCCTTTTCTGCTATCAAGAAAATCAATGAAACTATCGTATTTTGCAAGTTCTACCGCAATATCATTCGCACCATCTTCAAAAATCTGAATCTTTTCCACAAATTCTTTTACCGTAGCGCATCTTCTTAATGTGTATCCCTTTGCAATCAAAGGCTTCGCAAAAGAAGAAAGATCACCTAATTCCTTCGCGGATACCCAGATAATAAAACGATGCTCCGTATCTTCATACAACAAAGGATTTTGAATCATAAAATCACTATGACAATGTGGACAAGAATGTCTAAAGATATCTCCAGACATACATCTTTCTTTTAAATCAGGATCTTGTGATACATTGACTGTATTATAAATTTCTACATCAAATTCTTTTCCACAATATGGACATGTATACTTGATTGTTTCGCTGTTACTCATTGTGCCTCCATTAATTCTTTAATGATATTCCATGAAAGTCGATACCGATTTCATTTGTTTCCTGAATCAATTGATTCATGACTTTCTTTTGTTCTGCATCTAAATGCTCCCCAGCAAACAATGCAAACAATCTTACACCATCATTTAAATATGGAAGTGCATATACTGGTTCCCCTTCATGCACACCAATTGCATCCTTTGGCTCTTCCAATAATGCACCAACTAAAAATGGTCCTTTAATTCCTGTAATACGCATTGGATATTCATACATGCTGAGGTCATGGATCATCCCAGCATATACAACATCTGGATAATATACGTCACGAATTTCATCCAGTCTTGCATCTTCTCTCGATTTCAAAACATCTTCATCAATATTCTGATCCATCATTTCTAAGAATGGCTGGTTCTTTTCAATCATATCGCGATCTGCTTCCGCAACACGCATAGTTTTATAGTAGACTTCATCAATTGTGAAATCACCAAGCATTTTCTTATTCTTCAACCCTCTTGTACAACGCTCCCAGCTTTGTCCAACAGATAACACATTGAAATGAATCAAACCCTCTTCATCACAATACGAAGAACACATCACATAACAATCCTTTTCTGTGATTTTTACAATATCATTTAATTGTTCTGTTAATTCATCTGCTTCAATAGTTATGTATTTATGATAATAATCTGTAAAGTTATACTCTGAAACGATCATAATTTTCTCCAAATAAACAGGCAGGACCTAAGTCCCGCCTATTATATCATTTTTACTCTGTGATTAGTTATTGTTTGAATTTCTTCCAAAGATTCTTAATACATATAAGAAGATATTAATGAAATCCAGGTAAAGTTCAAATGCACCATAGATTGCAAGATTGTCAGCTAACTGACCATATCCACCAACACTGTAGTACATTGACTTGATTCTCTGCATATCCCAAGCTGTGAGTCCTAAGAAGATAATCACACCTAAATAAGATAAGAATAAGCTATCTCTCAATGCTGGAATAAACATTGAAGCAATAGAAGCAATAACCAATGTAATCAATCCGCCCATCAGTAATGTTGAGAATTGAGACAAGTCTCTATGTGTTGTTGCGCCAATGACTGCACAGCTTCCAAATAACACTGCTGCAAACAGGAATGCTCCAAATACAGAAGCTGTTGTATAAACAGATACAAGTGTTGAGAATGTAAATCCTGTTAATGCAGCATAAGCAAGGAACAATAGATTCGCTGTAGAGCTCTTCATTGTTGTAATCTGACTAGATAAGCCAATCACGACTCCAAACTGTGCGAGAACTAGAATGATTATTCCAATTCCGCCTGTCAAGCTGTACCAGTAGTAATATGCATTTGTAAAATAACAAACTGCTGCAACCAAAGCTGTAACAGCTAAACCCAATCCCATTTTTGTAAAAACTTTTACGAGGTATGTATTCACATCATCCTGTGCATAACCTCTTGCCTGTGTATTAAAATTTGTCATTTTATACACCTCCTTTTCGTAGTATATTAAATAGTTTATATGAGTTTGAACGAAAGTCAAACGACAAGCATATGCAAATGTCTATGCGTTTGTATGATGCCAGTCTTGGATCATTTGATTTTCTTTTGCATTCCCATTTAAAACGAAAACACCATTTTTATCTGCTTCATCAATCAATATTTTCTTTCCATCAAAATAAATGGATACAATATTCTGTCGCAAGAATGGAACAAATTCATTTCCTTTATGATATACAAGCCACTGATTCGATAATGAAAAATGTTTATATGTCTGAAATACTTCTTGGTTAAATGTTTCTACAGATACAATCCTTTTTGTGAACTTACGATATTCTTTGCATCCATAAACATAACTCATCAAAATCAGTACTGCTAAAATAATCATTCCAACAAAAACAAATAAAATACTTTGACTTGTTTCATGTAATGGAAGTAATGCTGACCATAAAAGAAGCATTACAACACTCCATATAACAATATTCTTTCCAACGATTGTATTACAAATATTCTTTTTAATTTTTTTCGTTATCATACTTATTCACCTTTCAGGAATGTCTCTAAATCATCCCAGATTGTGATTTCTTGTTCCATATCAATCCAATGCACTGGCATCTGGTTTTTAAACCATGTGTATTGTCTTTTCGCAAAGTTTCTTGAATGTTTCTGAATACAGTGCATCACTTCTTCACTTGTACAAGTTCCTTCAAAATAATCTTTCCATTCTTTGTAGCCAATACCTTCCATGCATGTATCCTCAAAACAAACACCTGCATCTAATAAATGTTTGATTTCCTGTTCCAGGCCTTTGGAAAACATATTTTCTACTCTCTTGTTAATTCTTGCATACAAATGTTCTCTTTCCATCGTGCAGCCTATGATATATGCATCATATAACAATTCATGCTTCTGTTCTTTTTCAATATCACTTTGCTTCTTGCCAGTATTTTTTTGAATTGTTAAAGAACGCATCACTCTTCTACGATTATTTGGATGAATCTTTGCTGCCTGCATTGGATCTGTTTCTTTCAGCATTTCATACAGCTGTTCATTTGTATATGCATCTAAGGCAGGATCATATGCTTCTTCCGCTTCATTTTCAAACGTATAGTCATACAGACAAGCCTTCAAATACAAACCGGTACCACCACAAATGATCATTGGTTTTTCACTAGAATCCATAAGTTCTCTCGCCATAGACTGAAACATTGAAACACTATAGGATTCTTTTGGAGATAAGATATCAATTAAATGATGTTTGATTCCTTGTGTTTCTTCCTTTGTCACTTTTCCACTGCCAATATCTAATCCACGATATACCTGAATGGAATCACCAGAAATAATTTCTAGACCATATCTTTTGGCAATTTCAATTGCGAAATCACTTTTTCCTACCGCAGTAGGTCCCGCAACAACAATTACTTTTTTCATCGGAACTCCTTTATTAGATCATTTACATCCATGAAAAATAAGACTGGTTTATGATCTACAGACATCATTGGTTCTTTACATTGTGATAACTTTTGAATCAATTCTTTCATTTCATCAATGGATAAATTACTTTTCTTTTTTATATGGGAACAGGCAATCTTCGCAATTTCCTGCTTTTTCATTTTCGCAAAATGCAAAGAATCATCACTCTTAAATGCATCTATCAGATCCACTAAGAACTGTTCATCTATATCTTTCATCCAGACTGGCAGACTGCGAACAATCAACGTATCATTACCAAATGGTTCAAACACAAGATGATATTCTTTACATACTTCATTGATTTCATCACATCTCTGTACAACATCATCACTTGTATGTACCGTCAACGGAACAAGTAAATCCTGCATCAACGCATCTTGATCCATTTGATTTAAAATCTCTTCAAACAACACTTTACGATATGCTCGCGTTTGATCGACAACAGCCAGTGCATGATCTGTTTCACATAAAATATAGACACGATGCAATTGACCAATTACACGCAGTTCAGGTAAAGGAACACTTTCTTCAACTTTTTCTTCAGCAGGTTCCACTTTTGCCATTAAACTTCTAAGCAATGCTTCATCTTCTTCTTTTTCCTGCTGGATAGATTGTTCCACAGACACATCTTCATGCACTTCTTCTACAGTTTCTTTTTTTGGAAGTTCTATTTCTGGTCTCATTTCTTCTTCATCAAAAGATAATGGCTGGTAGTATTCAATCTTTGCTTCTTTGACTTCTCTTACAGGAATAATATCTTCAACATTTAATGCCTGGTGTACCTGATCTTTGATCAACGTTTCTAGTTGTATTTCCTTGGAAATACGTACTTCCCACTTAGATGGATGTACATTTACATCTAATAGATGTGGATCCATTTCAATGGATAAAACACACAAAGGATATCTTCCACTCGGAATCAACCCTTCATACCCATCCTGAATTGCCTTATAGATACGATATGTTCTAACCATTCTTCCATTCAGAAATACATGCATCATCTTATTAGAAGCACGTGTAATTTCCGGTTTGATCAAATACCCAGTTACATGATAATCAAAGTCTTCAAAATCAACTTCAATTGCATTTTCACTCGCACTTCTGCCATATACATTAAACACAACTTCTAATAGATTTCCCTGTCCACTTGTTCTAAAAACATCTCTGCCATCATTAATAAAATGAAATGCAATTTCTGGATGAGATAAAGCAAAACGATTAATAACATCTTGAATCAAACTAGATTCATAAGAAGCAGAACGCATATGTTTTAAACGAGCTGGTGTATGATAAAACAATCCTTCCACTGTAATTTCTGTTCCTTGATTACAAGGATATGGAGATGCACTCTTCTTTTCTCCATATGCAATTACAACACGTGTATTATCTTTTCCATCACTCGTAACTAAAGTAACTTGTGAAACAGAAGCAATACTAGGTAATGCTTCTCCTCTAAATCCTAATGTATGAATTGAGAATAAGTCGTTTTCTCCCTGGATCTTACTCGTTGCATGACGCTTAAATGCCATTTCAGCATCTTCACTGCTCATACCACATCCATTATCACTAATCGTAATCTTAGAGATTCCACCTTCTTCAATGGAGATCGTAATTTGTGTACTGCCTGCATCAATTGCATTTTCCACAAGTTCCTTTACGACACCCATCGGTCTTTCAACAACTTCTCCTGCTGCGATTAAATTCGCTGTTTGTGTATCTAACTGATGTATTCTTCCCATAACAAATATTGTACAATATTTCTATGCATTTAAAACAAGAATACAGATACGAACAAATTATCAAAAAATCTCAATTCATCGCTTGTCTTAAACCAATTCATTCCGAAGATGAAGCAAGAAACTATATCGAAGAAATCAGGAAAGAGTTCAATGATGCCAATCATGTATGTACGGCATATGTATGTGGTGAAAACAACATGATTCAGCGATCCAGTGATAACAAAGAACCGGCTGGTACTGCAGGCGTTCCAATGTTAGAAGCAATCCTTAAAAGTGATATTCAGGATGTATGTGCCTGTGTTGTTAGATACTTTGGAGGTATTAAATTAGGTGCTGGCGGTTTGATCCGTGCCTATTCTTCTTCTGTTTCTACTGCACTGCAGCAGGCAGATAAAGTTGTGGATGTCATATTTCATCAATATTCCATTACTTATCCATACGAATTATCTGGAACCATGGAAAACTGGCTCAGAAGAAATACAAATGTTGTAGATTACATGTACGATGAACAGGTTACATGTCTATTTGAAACTGAAAACAATGATATCGAAACAGAAATTCAAAATTTGACTTCTGGAAAATGCACTGCAGAATACATCAAAGATGTAAAAAGAGAAAAAGACATTTAAAAACACCTTCTCAGTAAAATACCAGGAAGGTGTTTTATTTACATATTCCTTTGAATTTCAAGTATTTCATCAATGGAATATCCTGTCACTTTAGCAACCAAAGAAATGTCTAAATTTTCTGACAGCATATTTTTGCATATTGTCTGTTTCTCGCTTTCAGCCATATCTGCAGCCATATCTTTTGCTAATTCTTGAGCAATTCCACGAGCAATTCCTAGTGCTCTATGTTCTGCTTCCCACGCCACCATTTCTTCATAGTTCATATAGCTTTCTCTCTTTCTGTCATTTCGTTTAACTTCTTCAACAGCTTGCTTGATTTTTTCTGTAAATTCATCACTTGTCTGATTTGTTTCAAACAATCTAAGTAACGAACATAACAATTTATCTTTTGTAATACCTTTTGAATTCAAGAATATTGTAGTTGAGTGACTTTCAAAATTCAATTCAGGATGATCAACCAGTCCACTTTTATAAACATATCTTCCCTCATTCAAGCCAGAAAAATCAAAATTGCATATGAAAATCACAACTGTTTTTTTCAACGATGAATACGACTCTCCTGGTCGAAAAGAAGCCACCTTTTCTAATGCATGGTAGTACTCTGCTCTTTCCAATAAATATTCTCGATACAATTGCAATTCCACGATGTATATTTCTTGAATATTTGAAATTAGATGAGGACCACATATAGCTTTAAAGAAGTAAGTGGTTTTTCTTTTTGATGATGAAAGTAGCCTTTAAAGTGTTTTGAGGTATCCAATATTCGACAGTAATGTCACTGACATCATACTTAGTGTACTATCAGATATAAATCTAGCTTATAGATGGAAAGTGATGATGATTCAGAAGAATTTATAGAACGTTTAGTACAGCTATAAGAACGTTCAATACAAGTGTTTTCTCTAGAAGAAAAGATTATCATCTTACAAAATCAACTTACTTCGTAAGCGTCAAATAAATACCGTCTACAAAAATATCTCCAGTCTAGGATAAT
>ERZ1026880.401-NODE-401-length-22584-cov-13.614541_pt1 | contig 22584 bp, 6 predicted proteins | sample MGYA00380170_ERZ1026880 | MGnify/ENA primary metagenome ERZ1026880 (study PRJEB33269, sample SAMEA4719806) | human gut metagenome | biome: human-associated habitat; feature: organic feature; material: feces | place: Cameroon | collected 2013-10 ...
CCCCCCACCCCCTTTTTCTGGATTTCGGTTTTCCGATTTTCCCCACCCCTAATTTTTCGGGAAGTGTTAAAATGATTAAACATAAATAATATGGAAGTAAAGATAGGAAAAGGTCTTTTGTCTCAGATAGGAAAGCCATTCGAGTCTAGCAATAATAAGATAACGCTAGATGATTTATTGAAATTCGTAAAAGAAATGAACGAGCGGCATAACCATCTAGTAAATACCAGACGTGAGTGTTATGCTCAGTTGCTATGCAAGGATGGTAAAATCCGCAATGTGATAGCTGTAGAAGAGAAGAAGGAATCAGAGGAATGGGGTCCTATACTACACTATTATAAGGAGACAGAAGACGGTGTAATTCCTGCCTCATACGACGATATTATCAACAAGTTTATTAAACATTAAAACAAGATAGATATGATATTTGAAGAAGCAAAGAAGATATTGGAGAAGGAAGGTTTTAAGCTTGGCGGACCTGGTAAGCCTGGAGTTGTTAGTGAATACTTTGCAGAATACGAGGCTCCTGAGATTTGTGAAGCGATGCAGATTGTTTGTTCTGCCGGCTTTCAGCTCGCTATGTTAGCTGGAGTCTTTGACGAGCGCAAGGAACGTTTGAAGAAGGAGTACGAAAAGAACACCAAGGCTCCCGATTCTGTAAAGAACTGCATCAAAGAAGATTCTGTCGTAATAAACCCTGCCCTTAAAGAATCAGCCTCCCAGTTCAACGATGCCTTGTTGAATGAGCAGGCGAAGAAGATTGCAGAGCTTACCAAGGAGAAATCAAATCTGGAGGATCAGATTACGGTTTTGAATGCTTGTAAAAAGCACAACGATAAAATCGACCGAAAACAGATTAAGTGTCTCGGCAAGGAGATTGCTAAACTGAATGGCATCATCCATGACAAGAACGCTGTTTTGTCTGACGTTGCAGAGGAACTTCGCCTTACAAAGATTCGTGAGAAGAATCTTGCCGAGTTAGGTCTGAAATATGTTGGGGAGAATGAGAAGTTGAAGAAGGAGCTTGCAGACAAGGTTGTTGACAAGATTGATGCTCAGGCTTTGAAGAGTGCCGAGAGTGCTCTCGCTTATAAGGAGAAGGTGATTGCTGAGAAGAACGAGGTGATTGCCGACTTGACTCATGAGTTGAAGGCTAAGCATAAGAAGTATGTTTGGTATAAGGGTGCATACGATGCTGCCCAGCAGATTCTTAATACCATTGCAGATTACGCAGCCAAGCATCCTGATAAGAAATTCAGCGAACCGATGGTTGAGGAGAATCATCCTACTATTGACAATCCCGAGGAAATAGAGATTGAAAAAGCCGTAAAGCTTGTACGTAAGGCTATGAAGGAAGGTCACACGGTTACTATTGATTATAAAGATTAGCGTATGCCAACAAAGAACAATCAAGATACACAGCAGCCTAAGAGGGCACCCATTACTATTAGTGGGTATCCTCAGGCGGCTTTGGACATGATGAGAGCCAGACACCCCGACTATGATCAGGTGATGGGTGGCGGCAATCAGGTGATGCAGGGTGCTCAGCAGGGCGGCATTCCAGCGGTGGCTAGCGTGAACGTGTTTCAGCAGGGCGGCAATGCCATGGGGAAGTTTCAGCCTCAGCCATTGCAGACAGGGGCGGCTCCAGTAACGGATTTTACCCAGATGCAGAAGCAGGAAGAGTTCGTTCCGCAGGGAAATGGCTATGCCAACCCAGCTTTGGGACCAGTACAGACTCCTTACATGGGTGATGCAGCAGACAACACTCCTCAGCCGCAGACCAGTTTCGAGGGAATGAAGCAGCCTACAGGACGGAATGAGGACGGCACACCTAGCTATGATGCGCTTTCTTCCGCTCTGAGCGGCTATCAGACGGCACAGAGCAAGCAGGCTCCAGAGTTCCAGGCAGACCCTTCAAAGAGGGATGGCGGATTCTTCGGGTGGCTCGGCAAGCTGATTCCAAAGAACAGACCGGGGATGAGAGAGGGCGAGACTCCTGATGAGTATGACCGCCGAATGACTACCAACAGGGAGAATATCGCAGCATTTGCCGATGCCATCCGCCACATGGCTAACATCGTGAATACTTCCAAGGATGCGCCTCTGCAGCAGTTCAATGACCCTACTGCCATGATGGAACAGGGCTATCAGAACCGAAAGGCTCAGAGACAGAAGCAGGCTGCCATTGATGCTGATGCGGCTTACAAGGCGGCGGAGTTCGACCTGAAAAGCAGTGCAGCCAAGGCTGACAAGGTTTATAAGGAGTATCTGGTGGGGCTTCGTGGCGAGAATGCGCAGCTTGCAAAGGATAAGTTCGACTACCGCAGGGATAAGGATGCGGCTTCTGCTCAGAGACAGGCGGAGCAGGATAAGCAGAAGCAGGACAACTGGGAAAGACAGTTCAAGTTCAGAGAGCAGCAGGCGGCTATCTCCAACGGTCTCAGACAGCAGTCTATCAACAAGCGTGGAAGCGGACGATCAGGCGGAGGTGGAGACTCTTCTGCCAAATACGTAACTTGGGACGCAGAAGGAAAACCTCATTATGCATACAACAAGACCATGTATGAAGCAAATGAAGCTTACTATAATGGAAATACTTCTGGCAATTCATCTACTTCAAGCAGTAAGGAAGTGCTCCATAAGGATGGCTCTACTACAAAAACCACCAACAGACAAAGCGGTTCTACAGTTGCGCAGAGAGCAGGAGCGCAGAGAAGACAGAGAGAAGAAGCCAGAAAGAGGGCGGCAGCAAGGAAACCAGCGGCAAAGGGTTCTGGCGGTGGAAAGGGCAACCATAATGCTCTGAATAATTGGTTTAAGAAGAACAATAAATAAACATATTATATATGGGATATGATAGAATAGATTCGATGTACGATGCGCTTGTTTCCGACGGAGCGCAGATTGGTACCAGACAGCAGTTCAAGAAACTGATGCTTGCGCCGGGCAAGGAAGGTTACAAAAACCGACTCGGCTTCTATCAGGCGATGAAGCAGGACGGTGCGAACATCGGTGCCACCTACGAGGAGTTCGGAAGGGCACTCGGTCTTCATGCCGTGAAGCCTCAGTATAAGGCGAAGCCATTGGCGCAGAAGCCAGTTCAGCCTGTCAAGAAGCAGACTATGAAGCAGAGAGCGCAGGAAGTGGCGGCGCAGTATCAGAAGCCAAGGCAGCAGAAGGTGCAGCAGCCTAGAACGGCTGCATCTTCGGGTACAGATTACATGCAGAACTGGCAGTTGATGCACATGCGTAACGACCAGATGAACCCGATGCAGCAGGCTCAGGCTAACAATATGCGCACGCGAATGCAGAACGCTAATGCCTTTGGCGGAAAGTTGCAGCAGTTCAATACTCCAGAAGCTCGCAGGGCTAGAGCCAAGCAGCAGCGTGTGGACGATGCCAGAGCATTCGCCAAGAAAGAGGTGGAGAATGAGAATTACCTTCATAACGACGGTAAGACCATAACCCGATTGGGTGATGATTTGCTCGATTTGGTTGATTCTTCCATGAACGAGGCACAGAATTTGACCAGAAAGCAGTATCAGGAGAATCTCAACAAAGTGGGCGGATTCAGTGCTTCCCAGTATGCCCAGGAAAAGGCTTTCCGTGATGCCCAGACGCAGGAACAGGTGAACCGCCAGAACATTCTGATGAATAATCTCAGCAAGAAAATCGGCGAGGTTTATTCTCAGGAGGATATGAAGCGCAATATCGCTAGAAATGCGGACAGGCTGAACATGGGCGTGGAGGAATACGTTGACAAGTACGTGACTCCAGAGATTATGAGCTATGCGCAGAAGGCTTTGACTATGCGTAATCAGGAGGAAATCATGCCTCATGGTGCGCTTGATTACATTGCCAAGAACCTCAGTAACTCCATTATCGGTATGGTGCTGGCTCCTTCTGTGATGTCAAGAGATACCAGACAGAGATTGCAGGAAGGTATCGCTATCGCTGACGGTGATGCGGAGATTCAGAAGGTGGCAGGGCATAAGGATGAGACCTACCGATCGGGAATCGGAACCCGATTCGTCTCTACTGCTACCAATATGGCTGCTGATGCCGGTCCGCTTGCGGTGATTGGCGCAGGTGCGAGTGCTACCGTGAATGCAGGAACCAGAGTTCTTACAAATGGACTTGTGAAGGCTGGCGTGATGAAGGCTACACAGAGACTTACCGCCCAGCAGATGGCTTTTAAGGTTGCCAACATGACTACGGCACAGAAGATAATGTCGGGATTGGGTACTAGAACGGCTACAAGTTCTCTGAATCTTGCAGGATATTCGGGCGTTACTGCCGCATTGAGTCAAGCTTCAACTGGTGATGATACTTCTTTGCAGGCTATCGGTGAGGCTGGACTGAAAGGTGCAGGACACGGTGCTGTAACTGGTGCTATGTTTGGTGTATCTGGTGCGGTGATGTCTCCTTGGGTTTCCAAGTTCGGAATCACTGGTTTGGAGAAAAGTACAGGAGAGCGGTTGCTGCATGGCACACAGAAGTTTGGTGCTACGGCTGCTGGTCTTGGCGTTGAGGCTGGAACCATGATGGTTGCCGACAACGTGACTGGAGATAAGGATATTTCCTTTGGTACTTGGTTGGAAGATGTTGTGATGGTTGGCGCATTCAAGGCTGGCGAGCCTAGCAACTTCGTGAAGATGGGCAACATTCTGCATCATCTTACCCATAACAGCGGTGGTAATTTCGTGATTGGCAAGAATGCCAACGGTTCCCCTATCGCCGTGGATATTCGTCTGACTCCTGGCGAGAAGAATGAGCTGATTTCTTCTGCATCGGGAAAGAATCTGATGGATGCTTTTGTGAAGGTGGACCGTGCATCGAAGACTGCTCCAAGAGATCCGAAATACAAAACGGCATACACGGATTTCATGAACGACCCAGAGGTTTCGCAGAGCACCAAGGAGAAGGTGAATGCGGCGATGGGACTGTTCAATACTACAAGGGGCAGAAGCTACCGCAGCGTGAACGACGTGAAGAATAAGCAGATTCTTGAATACACCAAGAACGGAACCCTTCTTACACGTACATCTTATAAGAATGCCGATCAGAGACGTGCCATCCTTTACAAGCAGAAGCTTTATCGTGACAACGATGATATGCTCTCGCTGATTGGATTTTCCAAGATGAAGGATATGCAGCTTACTGATGAGGACGGAAATGTTACCAGTCTGGCACTTGGCTTCCTCTGTGATAACGGCTATGACACAAGCAAGGATGTTACAGACCCGAAAAACGCCCAGCTGATTAATGACTTGCGCAACCCGAAGAGTGCGCTCTATCTTGACTGGGAGAAGTATGTGGACAAAAACGGCTCGTATGGTTATCTCAAATCGGGAACCTCGCAGGTTGTCGGCGGTTTTATGAACGCATTGAAGGAGATTTTCAACGATAAGGGACAAATGATTGTTGATATTGACAAAATCATGCAAAAGGACCCGATGAAGCGTACCGATGAGGAGAATAAAATCTTCTATGGTGTGAAGCAAGCACTGGAAGATGAGCTTTTCCCTAGCGGAAAGCCACATGAAGACCAGTCTGCAAGCCAAGGTAAGGCGGCGGCTGAGGATAACAACCTCGGTACTGAGCAGCCGAACGGCGAAGTGGTATTGGATGAATTGAGAAATCTTCGCAATGCCGAGCAGGAACTTGAAGCTGCCATGGAAGGAAACGATGTTTTCAAGCAGGTGTTTGAGAATTTGCACCAGCAGGGCTTGACACCGGCACAGATTTACGATGCACTCATTCAGAATGGATTGACCCAAGAAGAGTTGACCCCACTTGCCCAATATATCAATGCGAACGCTAGAGTGCAGGGTATGCAGCAGGCTACTGCTGGTGCCATCGAGGAAAACGTGAAGGAGTTTACTTCTGATTGGAGCTATCACGGAACGCTGAACGGTCAGAAGATGGACGGCGAGCAGGCTCTGTATGTACAGGACAGCAACAGCAGAACCCTTCTTGTTGGTTCGGGTGATGTTTCTTTTGACCCGATTACTGGCAAGGCGAAGGAAGGTAGCGGTGATATGCTTGTCTGTCTTGACCCTAATACCAAGGAAATGGTTTACGTGAAGGCAGATGAGGTTACTCTGTTCCAGAATCAGCCTATCGACCAGTTTGCTGCTGAGTATCGCCAAAGATTGCAGATGAAGAACTCTGAGCCTTATAATCAGGCGGCACAGGAACAGGCGATGCAGGATGCAGCCAAGGCGCAGCAGGAGCAGCAGGCACCACAGGATAATACCGCAAAATCGGAAGATAGTACCACAAAAGAGAGTGATTTAACAAAAGATAATACCACTTTAACAAAAGTTGATACCACATCGGGCAAAGATAATACCACAAATGAGGACTTAGCACCACAAGAGCAACCTCTACCTAGCAGAAAGTTTGCCGATGGTACAGAGGTTCCTATGACTACAGATAGCAAGGGAAGACCTACCCCGGACTATGAGAAAATGACTCCTGAGCAGAGTGCTGAGATTCTTACTGGGGATTTCGGGGAGAATGCCGAGAAGGTAGTGGACGGACAGATTCAGAAAGCGGAGAAGGCTTTGAAGGATGCCGAGAAAATGAAGGTGGACTATACTGCTGAGCCTAACGACATCATGGAGCAGGAGGCTTTGAAGAACCAGACCATTGAAGCTGCCAAGAAGCAGTTGGAGCACGCTCAGAATATCAAGAAGGCTATGACTGCCAAGAAGGTGGCTGAGACCGTGGGTAAGACTGAACAGACTGAGGGCGCACATGAAGCTGGTAGCGTAGCAGCACAGAAGTTTGTGAATGCGCCACGACTTGTGGGCAACAAGCGCACAAGAATGCTGCCTGACGGAGAGACCAAGATTAAGGGGCACTATGAGATTGTTCCGGCTGAAAGTCTTACTCCTTCTCATGATGTAAATAATGGCTATAAGAAATCTGAGAGATTCCCTACCGATGCTGAGGGCAGAACCGTGAATGATCGTGACTATGAACACGACAAGGCGGCTCAGCAGAATACCGACCAGATTGCCCGAAAGTATAATGGTATGGCTATCGAGCAGGTGCCAGTGGTATCTGACGAGGGTATCGTTTATGATGGTAACGGTAGAACCATGGCAGGACAGAAGGCGGCAAAGGACGGCACGGACGGCGAATACATCAACGACCTTCTGGAGAATGCCGAGAACTTCGGCTTTACAAGAGAGCAGATTGAGCAGAGCGGAATCGAGCATCCTCGCCTGGTAATGGTTACCGATGAGAGATTGCCATACGATGCGGCTACCTTCGCTAAGTTCAACAGAAACGAGAAGAAGACTCAGAGCAACACAGAGCAGGCGGTGGCTAAGTCTAAGACCTTGACATCTGACGAGATAGGTGCTATCATAGCCGAGATTGACGGAAACGGTTCACTTGATGCTTTCTTTAACAATTCCAAGGCAATAAATGACCTTATCAAGACGTTAGTAAGCAAAGGCATCATCGGACAGAACGAGGTGGCTCAGATGATGGAAAGCCCTGAACGACTGTCAGCACAGGGCAGGGAGTTAGTGAAGAACCTTCTCTTGGGTTCCATCTTCAAGCCTGAGACTATCAGAATGCTGGGCATCGACTCTACGGTGAAGAATAAGGCTATCAACGCTATCCGCTCGGTGATGGACAACATGAAGCTGGGCGAGTTCTCTCTTCGTGACGAGATAGATCAGGCCATCCAGTTGCTTTATGAGGCAAGACAGGGTGGCAATAAGGTTGATACGCTGCTGAGAACATCGGACATGTATGGTGAGAATGCAGCTAAGCGTTACCCATCTATCTCTCAGATGATGGCTTTAGCCTTGGAGGGCAAGGTATCTGATTTCAGAGATTTGCTTGATGAGTACAACCGCATTGCTGCCGCTAGGAACACTGGCGAGGGCAGTATCTTTGAGGCTGCTCCTACCAAGGAAGAGTTAGTAAAAGAATTTTTGGACTTTAAGAAATGGCAAGATTATGGAACAGGACATTCAGAAAATGAAGGAAGCAATGATGTTTCAGGCAATGAAGAACCTCAACAAGAAACATCAGGAGGAAATGAACCAGCAGAAGCAGAGCGACCAAGAGTAGAAGAGGCTGACGACTTAGAAAACAAGGAACTCGAAAGTCGCATTGAGGTGACGGACGAGGAAACCGAGACCCCATCAAAGTACGGTCCTATCATGAAGCAAAAGATTGTGATTGATGGAGACAAGGAAGTGATGAAGGTTGATGAGCCTAACAAGAAGGGTGAGTACACTGGGTCTTACTATGAGTATGATGGCAAGAATTTTGGCGATCTGAATGAGGTTACTGAGTATATTGACAGCAAGAAGGAAGAAGGTCCTCTCCCACTCCTTCCTAAGGAAGAGAAGCCTGACCCTCAGTTTAACCCGATTGAGGCGGCTACCGCAGAGTTCAAGAAGGAGCATCCTCTGACCGAGGAGGAGATTATGAAGGCTGACGTTGATGATGTGGTGAAGGATATGGCTCTGGACTATCTGAACGGAGAAGTGACAGACGATTTGCACCGTGCTATCTACGAAAGCATCTTTGCCAAGACTAGAGAGCAGAAGGCTGAGACTCCAAAAACAGAACCATCAGCTGACCCTATGGAGGGAATCAAGAATGCTGCAGAAGGATTCGAGAAGGAGAAGAAAGCCAAGGTAGATACTGAAAAGAAGCCTCAGCAGACGGCGGACGATGCAGCAGTAGCAGCTTCCAACAAGAAGGTTAATGACCTTTGGGATATGCTCAAGGATGCCGGCAAGGACGAATTGTCTGCTTCATTCGTTGGTCTTAACTCCAAGCAGTTGGAGCTGCTGCCTAGGCTTGTTGGTGCCATGGCTGAAAATGCTTATCTGAGAATCAAGAGAGGCATGCACAATCTTGAAGACGTGGTGAAGGAAATGCGCAAGGAGTTTGCGCCTGCTGCCAAGGTTTTCAAGAAGGAAGACGTGGATGCTATCTATGAGCAGATGATGAATATCCGCTATCGTGACGGCGAGCAGCGTATGAGCTTGAAGGAGTGGGCTGACTACTACGAGAAGACTTCACCTAAGCATCAGGAGAATCTGGTGGGAGACTCCAAGAGTGCCGAGGAAAGAAAGATGGCTGAGAAGAAGTTTATTGATGCCGTGAACCTACAGCTGGGTTTCAAACATAAGTTTAGCGGTATCGTTGAGCTTAGAAAGATAGCTGAGAGAGTTGGCTTGAAGGATATTAAGGACACGGACCTTCAGGAACTTGCAGAGACTGCCATTGTTAAGCGTGCAAGAGGTATTGCTTCTTCGGAATCAACCAACGATGCCGTGAAGTTTGAACGTATCAAGACACTATATGAGAATCAGCCTAGCCTCAACCAGAGAGATTCTGAGCGAGTGATGAAGCAGCAATACTCTACCCCTGCCCCTTACGCTTTCCTTGCGGATATGTATGTGAAGGGCAACGGCAAGGTGATTGAGAGTGCTCTGGAGCCTAGTGCCGGCAACGGTATGCTTACCATCGGCTTGCCTATGGATAAGGTGCATGTGAACGATATTGATGCCCAGCGATTGGCAAACCTGAGAAGACAGGGCTTCAAGAACGTAACCAGTCAGGACGGAACCCAGCCTTTTGCAGACAAGGACGTTGACGTGGTGGTGACAAATCCACCATTCGGTAGTGCAACCCCTAAGGAGTATGACGGCTACAAGATTTCTTCTCTTGAAGGACAGATGGCTATCAATGCCTTGGTGAGCATGAAGGACGATGGTCGTGCTGCCATTATTATCGGCGGCAAGACGGAATACGCCAAGAACGGAAGTCTGAATCCGAAGGATAAGGCTTTCCTTGGTTATCTCTATAGCCACTATAATGTGGAGGACGTGATTAATGTGGATGGCAGTCTCTACGCCAAGCAGGGAACCAGCTACCCAACACGTATTATATTGATAAACGGAAGACGCTTGAACGAGAATGCCTTTCCACCAGTGAAGGATAAGGCTAGAGCCGAGACCGTGAAAGATTATGACGAACTTTATAAACGAATTGAAGATGATATACTACGAGGTGAACGGATGGATTCTTCCATCGGAGAAGAAGGAGGAAAAGTTAACGCAGAACCTGATAAACAAGGGGCTGCTGGTACTCATGAAGAGGGAGTACGAATACGAGAACGAGGAGGAAGCGAACCAGATGCTAGCGATGGCTCTCCAAGATTATCTGACTCATCTTCCGTATCAGGAACCCATGATGACTTGGACAATCAACGAGGAACCGAGCCAAGAAAAGATGGAGAACTTCCTGATGGAGATAGTAGAGCAGACGGAACAGGGGCAAATGTTGCTCGGAGCGAGGGGACAGGAAATAACTCCAATCCCGAAGGACGAGTATTGGAATCAGGAGGAAATGGACGGACTAACACTCAGTCAAATGCTGATGGAACTTCCGAACCCGGGAGCGGAAGGGGACCACGGAGACGATTACAGCGGGTGGACCAGCCCGTACGTGGACTAAGTACCGAGAAGGTAAACTACACCCCAAATAGCAAGAACCCATTCACCCTGAAATCAGTTATGCCTGCCGACCAGCAGGAGGCGGTAAACAAGAATCTTGAAAAGCTGGGCGATGCCGACCAGTTCCTTGTTGACGAACTGGGCTACAATGATAAGGACGATTTGTATTCTCATCTTGCCGCAGAGCAGGTTGATTCTGTAGCCCTTGCCTTACACCAGGCTAAGAAGGGCAACGCCTTCATTGTTGGAGACCAGACTGGTATCGGTAAGGGAAGACAGGCTGCTTCGTTTATTCGTTATGCAGTAAAAAATGGACAGATACCAGTTTATTTTACTCAGAAAGCGCATCTGTTGAGCGATGTTTATCGTGACTTGGTGGATATTGGTAGCCCAGAACTGAGACCTTTTATTTTGGGTAGCAAGAAAGAGGCAACAGTTACCGACTCTGACGGAAATGTTGTATATCCAAAACCTTCTGATAAAGAAAGAGACCGTGTACTTGATTACATAGAGAAGAATGGTAAGCTTCCAGACGAATATGACTATGTATTAACAACCTACAGTCAAGTAGGCAACGGAGTTTACGAGTTTGACGAGAATGGTGCCCGAAAAGAGAAAAAGCTTGCGAAGGGTAAATCATTCGGTGCTGCTGCTCTGAGTGGACAGAAAAGACGTGATGCCATCGAGAAACTGATGGACAACGCTTATCTTATCCTTGACGAAAGCCACACGGCTGGCGGCAATAGCGGTCAGGGAAACTATTTCCAACACATTATTCAGAAGGCAAAGAATGTTATCTTCTTCTCGGCTACCTTTGCCAAGAGACCAGACAATATGCCTATCTACGCTTTGCGTACTGCCATGAACGAGGGCGGTATGAAAGCATCCGACTTGATTGATGCGGTGAAGCGTGGCGGTGCTACCTTGCAGGAAATCATGAGCCAGACCTTGACACAATGCGGTCAGATGATTCGCCGTGAGCGAGATATGACTGGCGTAACCATCGACTGGAAGGCGATTGATGATCCTGAGCGAGTGCAGGAGCAGAGAGAGCAGTATGACAGTATCATCGGTTTGTTTAATGATATTATCAATTTCCAAAAGAAATATGTTTCAGGCTACGTTGACAAGCGCAACGAGGAGCTTGCAGAGATTCAATCTACTATCGGTATCAAGAAGGGTACTGCTGCACTGGGCATCAAGAATCAGCCTTTTGCAAGCAAGGCATTCAATACCGTTCAGCAGGTACTTCTCTCATTGAAAGCCAAATCTGCAGCAGAGCGTGCCATCGACTACTTGAAGCAGGGCATGAAACCAGTGATTGCCTTGAACAACACCAATGAATCGCAGACTGGCAACCTTGCGCTCGGCGAGGAAATGGACGCACCAGACTTGGGCACTTCCTTGAAGAAGGGTCTGGAGGGCACACTTCGCTACACCCAGAAGGATGCCAAGGACAATAGCGATAGCGGTTATTTCAAACTTGAAGACTTGGGCGATGAGGCTGTTGAGGCTTATCACGAACTGGAGAAGAAGATTGAGCAGACTAGTACAGGTCTTTCTCTCTCCCCTATTGATGTTATCAAGAACGAGTTGCAGAAGGCAGGCTATAAGGTGGGCGAGTTGACCGGAAGACAGACTGAGTTTGTGTATAACGAAAACGGAACTGTTACCAAGGTGAAGCGTGCTGATACCGACAAGAAGAAACTGGCGCGCGAATTTAACGATGGTCAGATTGATGCGCTTATTCTGAATAAGAGTGCTGCCACTGGTATCTCTCTTCATGCTTCGAGCAAGTATAAGGACCAGAGAAAGCGAGTGATGATTGTGGCACAGCAGCAGCTTGACGTAAATGATGAGGTTCAGATGCGTGGACGTATTGACCGAACAGGACAGGTATTAAGAGGTGCATACGAGTATGTGGTTTCTCTGATTCCTGCCGAGCAGCGATTGCTTATGATGTTCAAGGCTAAGTTGAAGTCACTTGATGCCAACACAACTTCTTCGCAGAAGAGTAAGTTCAACGAAATGGACGTTGCCGATATTACCAACAAATATGGTGACAAGGTGGTTCGTGAGTACATGGCAGAGCATCTTGACCTTTATTCCCGAATGGCGGACCCATTCGGATGGGAAAATAGCTACGGCGATGATTTGTCTAGAATCGACCCACAGAGCCTTGTGGCAAGTGGCGGAAGTCTTGGCGATGGTGAAGCAGGTGCCGACGCAAGCAAGTTGCTTGGACGTATGGCTTTGTTGAGGGTAAGCGAGCAGGAGAAGATGTTGCAGGAGATTGGTGAGCTTTATGCCAACGAGATTCAGCGTCTCAACGAAATGGGTGAGAATGACTTGGAGATTACCGAGCTGCCACTGAAGGCTAAGACTATCCGCAAGGAGGTTTGGAAGCAGGGCGCAGAGCCGGGCGGCGACAACGCCTTTGCCGACAATACCTATATAGAAAAGGTGAATATGGCTATCTTGAAGAAGCCTATGAAGGCTTCTGAGGTGAAGGCTTCACAGGAAGGCTTGACTGGCGGCAAGACTTGGGAGGAATACAAGGCTGAGAAGAAGGCTGCCGTGAAGGAATACTTCGACAAGAAGATTGCCGACGAGACCCAGAAGTATGAGGAGCGTGCGGTGAAGGTTGCTACCAAGGCTAAGGAAAAGTACATCAAGGACGGCAAGAAGGGTCAAGACAAATCGGGTATGACCGATGAGCAGATTGTGAAGAATGCAGGATTCCAGTATGACACATTCTATAAGCAGGAGAAGGATAAGCTGAATGACGTGGTGAAGAATCTGAAAGCTAAGGCTGAAATGTTTGACCGAGTGCTTGATACATTCGATACCAACGGTGCTTTCGTTCTGCCTATGGATATGAACAATCCAAACGAGTTGAGCGGATTCGGCAATAGTTACGGAAGACTCATTGACATTAAGATTACGGATAACTTCTCGCCTAACGCCTCTACGGTTTCTTTTGCCACCTTGGATGGCAGAAGAAAGATTACCTTCCCTATTGCAGGTAAGGTGGGTGCAGGTGACAACAAGGCGGATGTTATCAGTGCAATCGACAACATGACTAAGCAGGCAATCGGTATGGGAGACAGCCATCTCAGAGTATTGAACCAAAACTTTGATAACTGGGATAGACTGACTAGCAATGAGAGCCGCAAGAATGGTTATATCGTGACCGGTAATCTGATGCAGGCTTTGGTTGACAGTAAGGATCAAGGCTTGGGCGGTCAGTTGGTGAAATACACTACCGATACTGGCGAGGTGAAGACTGGTATCTTGATGCCGGATAGATTCGACCCGAAGGGCTTGACTACGGATAAACCTATCAACAGCGTGGCAGAGAAGTTTGAGCTTTCATCTTGGCATGGCGGTATTGACGAGGTTACTTCATCGGATGGTGAGGTGAAGGTGAAGCGCATGGACAACAATCGTGGAAACTACTATGAAATCCGTGTACCGAAGAGCAAGGCGAAGGGCGGCAAGTACTTTGCGGATAAGGAACTGCTTGAAATGGTTGACGGGCATAATTTCGAGACCAGAGGCAATAGTATGCTTGCTGAGTTCAAGCCAGAGCAGTTGAAGCCAGTACTGGACCGTCTGTCTAAAATGGGCGTGAAGGTGCAGGAGGAGCGCAAGACTTCTGAGGATGAAGGCACCCACTTCCGTGAGGACCGAGGCTTGCAGTATTCTAAAACAGATACAAAAGATGTTAAGAATAGTAGAATCATTCCCGAAGATGTAGATAAAACCGTATCTTCGCAGATTGAAAAGAAGTTTGATGATGAGATTAATCGCCTGTTCACCCATGTGACTCCTAATATAAGTAGATGGGCGAATGCTGCCATCGACTTGTATTCAAAAGACCAGACACTGAATAGTTGGGAAGTAGATGAAGACAAAAACGTTACACTATCAGAAGGTCTTAACACTGTTATTGACGATTTAACCAAGAAGATTAATGAGTATGAAACAAAGTACGGAATCAGAAAAGATGCCAACATCGGAGAGCTTGTTAACTCCATCCTCAGAAAAATCAATTCTGAGGGAAGTGGTAGTGGACGCAATACCTCAGATAAAGGACAACAAGAAGGAACTGGAGGAGAAGCTAAGACTCTGCCAGGAGGAGGCGGAGAAAGAAGAGCGCTTGATGTTCTCAACGACTACAAAGCACTCTCTATCAGAAAAGCCGCAGCAGAAAGGGCTAAGGCGTATATTCTCGCAAGGTCGAAATCTCTTCAGGAAACTTATGGGCTAAAGAGGGACGAGCCTGTTTCTTACGAAACGATTGACAGAATCTTCAACGACTACAATTCTGACCCAGAAGTAAAGGAACTCTATGACAGTATCGTAAACAGTTTGCGAAACCTTGGAACAGAGTTCTATGTGGATAGCATTGAACTGGCAAGAACCAAGGGCTACTACAAACACTCGGAGAATTTCATCAAGCTGAATGTTGACAGACTCAGCGCAGCTGGTTATACAAGACAGAATCTTGCATCTACTCTTTGCCACGAAATGCTGCATCCTCTGACTTCTGACATTATCGCTATGTATCAGAAGGGTCATACAGACAAGCTTTCTCCTTCGCAGGTTGAGGCTGCCAAGGATGCGGTTGACATCTATAATGAGTTGATCAAGATGCAGAAAGACGGCAAGATTGGAGATTACTATGGGTTGGAGAATCCTAGAGAAATGATTACCGAACTTGCTTCACCTGAATGGCGTAGTGCTTTGAGAAAGATACCTGCTGCCAAGAAGTGGTATCAGAAGTTGATAAATGCTATCTGTCGAATGATTGGCAAAGACCCTAAATACAACAAGCTTGGAGAAATGGAAAGAACTCTTACCAAGCTTCTTGACAACTTCGGAAAGGAACAGTTTGACTTTGCTTCTCAGAATGAGAATGAGCTTTTCAAGGATGAGTATCAGGGCTACAAGGTTACTGACAAGGATGAGCTGGACCGCCTCAACAAGGAAAAGACTTTCAGAATGTATAGCGGAATGCAGGAGGTGGATGGTAAGCTCTACTCCCCTATGGCTGCTATCATTGACGGTAAGCGTACCGATGCAACAGAGATTGGTGCTTGGATGGGCGCAGACGAGCGACCTGACCTTGTGAAGAACGGCAAGTTTACCCTTGTGAAGACTGACAAAAATAAGGGTGTTGGCGAGGGCGATGTGCCTGCTGCCTACAATCCTTACATGCACACTTCCACTTCTATGATGAACGATCAGTTTACTGGTGCTTACGCTAGAGGCAACATCAAGGTTGTGGAATGGGAGATTCCTGAAAGCGAGAAGACAAGTGGCTATCATGCCGAGGGCGCAAAGGATGCCGTGGGTCTTGTGCCATGGCACTCTGGTTCCGTGAATAGTCTTCTTCCGAAGGACAGACAGAGACAGGTGATGCTTTCACGATGGAGAAAGGCGGTGAGAGTGGTTCCTGATTCAGAGGTGGCTGAGAGTATCGCAGAGCAGTTGAAGGGCACTGGCTTGGCTATCCCTTGGAATGTGGTTACTCCTAATCAGGTTAGGGAGTTGGCTAAACTGGGCGTTCCTATCACTACCGTCGAATCGGGAAGACAGGCTCCTGAAACCAAGGAGAAGTTCTTGCAGCAGATGGCTGATTTGGAACAGGAGTTCCCTCAGGCTAAGTTCGTTAACGTGAAAATGACAAAGGATGCCTTCAAGGTATGGGGCAAGGACGGCGGCACTAAGTTCCGCACGGACCACGGTAATGGCAACTATCCTGCTTCATCGGTTGAGAGCCATGTGGAGAAGGTGGCTCAGAAGACTGGCGGCAAGGTGAAGATGGTTTCATCGGTTGACGAAATCACCAACAAGGCGGCTAGGGCTGCTATTGAGGATGGCAGAAAGATTACTGGCTGGTATGATGAGAAGACTGGCGAGGTGCATCTTTACATGCCTAATATCCACGACAGATATACTGCCGAGAAGACTATCTGGCATGAGGTGGTTGGACACAAGGGCATGAGGGAGTTGTTTGGTGATGAACGATTCGATAAGTTCCTTCGTGATGTGTGGTACGACTTGGATAAGCCTGAGAATGCGGCTTTGAAGAAGCTGGTGGATGAGGAGAGAAAGTACAATCCTCTGAATATCTACGATGCCATTGAGGAAGGTATCGCCCGACTCGCCGAGGATGGCAAGGGTGAACCGGGCTTCTGGAATGGTATCAAGAATAAGGTATCTGATTTCCTTCACGAAATCGGTTATCGTATTGCTCCTAATACTAAAGATGTGAAGTACTTGCTCTGGTTGAGCAAGAACTTGCAGAAGAATCAGAATGATCCTTATTGGAAAATGAGAGCCGAGGCGGTGAAATACCGTCTCGACCATGAGCGTATGCCTGCTGTCGTGGCGCATGATGGTATGTTCTACGGAAATGACGAAAAGGTTAGAAGTATGGATAATCTTACCAAGGCTGAGTGGAATGAGGCTACAGATGGTGAGATTCACCTCCGCACTACCCCATCTGCCGGCACGGCACTTGACAGATACCACCGTTCGCTTGATGAACATGGCTATATGTTCACCGAGAGCTATATGGACAATATGCTTTCATTGAAGAAACTGATGAATGCGATTGTGCCAGACAAGAAGATTGAGGACATTGCTTCTTCTGAGAATCCTTATATGCTGCAGAACACCATGCAGGGTGCGATGAGTGATGCGGCTCAGATGTTTGAGCGCAACGTGATGAAGCCTCTGGATAAGGCGATGGCTGACGTACTGGATGCCTTTGACGGAAAGAAGGATAATGAGAAGATTCGCAACTTCAATCTTTACATGATTACCAAGCATGGCTTGGAGCGAAACAGAGTGTTCTTTGTCCGTGACTTTCTGAAGAAGATGAGAAGGGACGAGAAGAAGAAGCAGGATGCTGACTTCCTGGAAAACAGTTATTATAGCGATAAGGAGTATCTTGATAACGAGTTGAAGGCTGGCAACATCGACCTGAAGGAGTACTACAGACAGTTGGATGAGAGTATCAGAAACCACTTTGACGCTGACTTCGAAGCTGGCGAGCATGACTATTCGGGTATTCACGCTATTCAGGAGGTAGCGAAATCTTCTGACCCTTACGATGATGCTGAGGCTATTCAGAGCGTGATGGATTCGGAAGCGAAGATGGAGAGCATCAAGAAGGGAGCAGTGAAGGACTATTGGGATAAGGTGAAGGCTGCTACCCAGTATTCTATTAACAGCGACTATAAGAATGGTATCATCAGCAGTGAACTCTACGGTCATGTATCTAATATGTTCAACTGGTATGTGCCTTTGAGAAAGTATGATGAGGCTACAGCGGAAGATGTGTATGGTTATATCACGGAGGTGGGCGACCCTAAGAGTTACATCGGAAGCACGATCATGAGAGCGAGAGGACACAAGTATCTGAGTGAAACGAACGTACTGGCGCAGATTGGTGCGATGGGTAACAGAGCTATCAAGAACGGCGGCATGAATGCCATCAGACAGGCGTTTGCGAGATTCGCAAGAAACAACTCGAACAATAATCTGATTACTGAAACGAGTGTATGGTATGAGAAGAACCCTATGACCGGTATCGTATATGAGCGTTACCCCGATATTCCTGAGGATGCTACTGCTGACGAAATCAACCAGATTGTTTCTGATTTCAACAAGGACATGAAGGCGAAGGCATTGCAGAACTTGGCATCGAAGGTTTACCGCAGAGGTAGTATTGGCTATAAGTTCCAGAGAGCGGAAAATAAATCGCAGCATATCGTGGACGTGAAGATTGCCGGAAGGACCCATGTGTTCATTATCAACGGAAATCCTAGAGCGGCGCAGGCGTTGAATGGGTTGCTGGAGCATAAGAACGATTCTCTGGCAGGACGAGTTACTGCCAAGATTTCAAGAGCTATGGCTCAGCTCTGCACTTCCTTCAACCCAGAGTTCGTGATGCGAAACATGATCAAGGACTTTGAGTTTGCATCAGCTAACCTTTTGGCTAAGGAAGGTCTTGTATATACCAAGAGATTTGAACAGTACTACGCTAAGGTAGGTCTTATTGAAGGTATCAGAAATTCCAAGCTGAAAGATTTTGGAGATACAGGCGGCTTCGGTCTGTTTGCCAAGTATCGCAACGGAACACTTGATACTTCTGACAGGGTTCAGAAATACTTCAAGGAGTTCATGGAGAACGGTGGTGAGACTGGTTGGGTTCAGATTATGAACATGAAGGACTGGACAGACAGATACAAGATGCACATCAAAGGTGAACGAAACAAGGCTCAAAAAGTTGGCAAGGGCTTTTATGATGCTATCTTCAAGAACTTGGAGAACGTCAATGAGATTGCCGAGAATTTGGCTCGCTTCGCTACCTATTGCGCTAGTCGTGACAGTAACCGTTCTATTATCCGTTCGGTGTATGATGCGAAGGAGGTATCAACCAACTTCAATCGCCACGGTTCGGGTAACGCCGTTTACTCTTTCAAGAATGGGGAAATGGGAACAGGCAAGACTGCAAGAAGGAATATCTACGGCTTCTCTGCTGCTTGGTTCAGAAATGGTTCCATGTTCTTTAATGCAGGTATTCAGAGCACCAATCTTCTGATTAAGAACTTCAAGAACAACAAGGCTGGCACCATCGGCTATATTGCCAGTGCTCCATTTATCAGTGGTATGGCAATGGCTTTGCTCAACAACTTCTTCATTAGCAATGAGGACGAGAAGGACAGAAAGGGCGTGAAGGACCCATACGCAGAGCTGCCTGACTATATTAGAAGAAACAATCTCTGTGTATATATTGGTGGTGGTGAGTTTGTTACTATTCCGCTTGCGATTGAGGAGAGAGCTTTCTATGGCTTGGGTGACTTTGCTGCCGGTATGACCTTCTCGAAGAATATTTCAAGCCAGAAGATGCCAAACCTTACGGAGAATAAGGATATTGACAAGTATCTGAATCCGTTCATGGACGCTGTAGGCTGCATGTCTCAGCTGGTTCCTGTGGCTGATTATCTCGGTAATTCTTCGTTTGGTAAGCATCCTGCTCAGGAAACCATCAAGGCGGTGGTACCTTCTCCTACGGCTCCTTTCTTGGAGTGGGTGTACAATAGCGACTGGAAGGGTGCTCCTATTCAGCGTGACGATAAGTATGACGAGAATCAGCCATCATGGATGCTTGCATATAGAGGAACGCCTGAATGGATGATAAACATGAATAAGAAGGCAAATGCCTGGTCGAATGATGTTGCTGCTGGCAACGAGGATATGAAGGGTAACGATTTTTTGGATGCAGTTACAAATCCTTCTGCCCTGCACCATTTCTACGGAAGTTATTTGGGCGGTGCTGCTACATTCGTAGAGCGAGTTGGCGGTTTGGTGAAGAACGGCAAAGATACGGAAACCAAGGATATTCCATTCATTCGCTCTCTTCTCTATACGCCGAACGAGCAGAGTAGCTTGCAGCGAACCAAGAGCAAGTGGTATAACTACAAGGATGAAATGGAGAAGATGATTGCGAACGTGGATAGACTGAAATCGAAGAACGTTCCGATTGAGAAGAGAATCAGTAACTATTCTGATTACTACAGATTCCAGAACTCCAAGGATGCTGCCAAGGTTAGAGTGATTGAACTGGCTGAGAAGCAGATGAAGCAGTGGAAGAAGCTTAGAGATAAATCTTCTGATACGGAATCTATCAATTTTGCAAATCAGAATATTGATAGAATCATGATGGAAGCGGTGGATGATTTGGATAAGTTGAATTAAAAGACAGGGGCGGGCTTAATGCTCGCTCCTATCTTTTACACTATAGCAAATTAAAGCATTTTTACTACATGGAAAATAATGTCATAGATAGCCCAAGAACTTAGTAGGGTAATCAATACTCTATATTGGTTCTTTTCCCCAAGAAAATGATATATAAGCAATGCTATAGGTATGATAAAAATCATATCTAAAAAAACAACTAAAGACTCCGTAAGTCTATGAACAAAAGGTGATGGATGATAAAGACCATCACCGACTGCTGATGTCTCATCATAGACGTTGTTAGTATTACTAAAGTATCTCAGAACAAAACATCCCAAGAACACATAAAAACATAAAAGCCATTTCTTCATAATCGTAATTGTTAAAGCGTTAATTTTTGCGCAAATTTACTAAAAATATCAATAGGTTGTATCACTAAAGTGCATTTTTCTGCATAGTTTAGACAGAAGCAAAATAAGGTGGGGTACATTTCGCACTCCACCTTATTATATTATATAGCCTTCAACAACTCTTCAAACTTATCATCATACCATCGTGGCTGAGTCTCGCTCTGGTTCTTTGGAGATACTTGATTCTCTCCATAAGACTTACCCTTCTCGGTAATCACCTTGAACTTGTGAATCTTTGTGGTTCCCTGTCGGGTCTCCTCTTTCAAGAAACCAAGCTTAACCATCTGCTGGTTGAACTTCAATGCCGACATCTTGGATCCAAAGCGTTTCAGCAGTTCGGATGCCGAGTGCATCACGCCCTTGCTAGCAACATAGTCTGGGGATGGCAAGCCAAGAGGTTCTAATACCGCTTTTGCCAACTGTAGCTTGCTTGCTTCATTCATATTGAGGAAACTAACAGCCCAAGTTGCAGCCCTAAGTTTATCCTCCAACAAGTTCGAAGCTTTCGGATTCAACAATCTCTTCTCACACTCAATGAAGTAACGGCGTGCCTGCTTTCCTTTCTCACACTGAGACATCATAGAAATCTCTTTGGCTGCATCTAATGATAGTGCGTATTCGGAAGTTGGTCTTCCTCCTTGTAGGTTTCCCCCCTTTTGGGTGAAAACCTCAAAGTCCTGATACTCAATCAAGTCGCAACGTTCTATTTGCTTCTTTATCCAAGACGAGAAATCTTTTCCCACACCTAAGAAAGCATGAAGCTCTCTTGCATTAACTGCGCTTTGACCATTATGGTCGATAATTGAAATCAACACATTACTCATAATATATAATTTAAATGTTCATATCATTGCTTCCGACGGTCTAAGTTGAACTTAGAGCGATTCCATACTATCTGATTAATAGACCAAACGCATTCTTACGTTCACAGTTTAACCATCGAGAAGCGTAATCTGTTATCTGATAGGAATATTGTTCCTGTCAGATTATCTAACTTCAAATGAAAGGGCATAAGAAATGCCCCATCCGCTAGTGTGAGAGGTGCAGACAGGGCATTATATATTGTATGATAAAATTCATTAATTCTTTGTCTGTTTGTGCCTCTCACCTCACGAACTTACGAGTGCAAAGATAGCACGAATTTTCGGAATAAGCACAATTTTTAAAGTTAATAAATTTGTAATATGTAAACCAGTCGTAAACCAGTTTTAAACTAGTTTACGAATTATCGGCTGAATCCCCTTTGTTTATCGGCACTTTACATCATTTAACAGTTTTCAAAAATCGAGTTTTTAACCATGAGGTAACTGGACTGATGCTATGAGCAGCAGATTACTCAGCATATCGCTCTGTTAATCAATAACTTACATCTCCAAAAATAATATTTGAGCATAGTTAGGCAGGGCACCAACTTCTTTGTAACTTTGCAACAAGTTCAATAGTGGACGAAACGGATAAACTATTTTATTATGTCAGAATCTAAGACATACATCTTTGGTGAAAACCAAAACGGAGGTTCAAACGGAATGCTTGGACTCCTTGCTCCTCTGCTCCAGAAGCAGGGTGTTGATCCAAACGTGCTTCTCGCCATGAAGGGTAACAACGGAATGTGCGGTGAAGGCGGCTGGTTCATGTGGGTTATCTTCCTCTTCTTCCTTATGGGTTGGGGTGGCAATGGCTGGGGCGGCTTCGGCGGCAACGGTCGTGGTGGTATCGCTAACGAGATTAATAATGACTACGGTCGTAGCCTCTTGATGGATGCCATCGGCGGTAATCGTAACGCACTCAGTAATCTCGCTACTCAGCTCAACTGTACTGAAGGTCAGATTCAGAATGCCATTTCTGCCTTGACTTCACAGGTTCAGAGTGTAGGTAATCAGGTTGGTATGAGCGGTATGCAGACCATCAAT
>ERZ1026880.411-NODE-411-length-22087-cov-4.161629_pt1 | contig 22087 bp, 20 predicted proteins | sample MGYA00380170_ERZ1026880 | MGnify/ENA primary metagenome ERZ1026880 (study PRJEB33269, sample SAMEA4719806) | human gut metagenome | biome: human-associated habitat; feature: organic feature; material: feces | place: Cameroon | collected 2013-10 ...
GAGATGTGTATAAGAGACAGGTCTCAATACGGCGGCAGACGGCAACTGGGGGCTCAGTTTTCAGGAGGCGGGGAAACCGCCGGTGGCGAATGCGTCCATGGATTATCTGAAGAAATTCGATGCTTATTATGCGGAGGATACCGATAAGAAAGAGCTGTTTTTGACATTTGACGCCGGCTATGAAAATGGTCATACGGCGAAGATCCTGGACACCTTAAAAAAACATAACGTCAAGGCGACGTTTTTTGTGGTGGGGAATTTCATCGAGACCAGTCCTGATCTGGTGAAGCGGATGGTGAAGGAGGGACATCTGGTAGGAAATCACACCTTTACCCATCCTGACATGTCGGAGATCGCAACGGAAGAGGCATTTCATCAGGAACTATCCAAACTGGAGGATCTTTATGAAAAAACGACCGGCAAGAAGATGAAAAAATATTATCGACCGCCACAGGGCAAGTACAGCGAATCGAATTTAAAGATGGCAAAGGAAATGGGATATCATACGATTTTCTGGAGTCTGGCTTATGTAGACTGGTATGAGTCGGATCAGCCGACTCGGGAGGAAGCACTGGAAAAGATGGTTCCGCGGATCCATCCGGGGGCAATCGTGCTCCTACACAGCACATCGGCGACCAATGCACAGGTGCTGGATGAACTGCTGACCAGGTGGGAAGAAAAGGGATATTCTTTCAAACGCGTGGATCAGCTGACGTAAGTCAGCTGAGGCTGATGGAAGTTCCCGGAATTTTGGAAAAACCGGAACCGGAATGCCTGCTCCTTCATAGTATATACCATACGAGTGAAAGGAGAGTGTTTTCATGAGATGCACAACTTCGTCCCAATGGACGTCTGAGAGATGCAAAGGCGTCTGCGGAGATTCGCGGGAGCGCGGCGGTTGCGGCGATCCAGGCAGACCGCCGTACAGACCTGGCGGCTGCGGCGATCCGGGCAGACCACCGTACAGACCTGGTGGCTGCGGGCATTATGATGGCTGTGAAAAACCGCCATACAGACCTGGTGGAAATCCGGGGTGTGGCTGCGGCAGAGCGCCTCAGCCGTGCGGATGCGGAACATCCTGCCATCCCATCTGGGTTTGCGGCGATTAACCGTCTACACATGTGATCCCTTGGATTTAAGACTATAATAAAAACAGCAGGTACTTCTCATTGCGAGACACCTGCTGTTTTGGTGTGCGCCTGCCAGCACACGATTCTATCTAATCTAGTTTTTCAGACTTTGCATAGGAGCCGGGATCCTGCCGCCTCTCTGGATCATAACAGATGAGGACTTGCGGTTGATCTTCATGATCGGACCAGTTCCCAGAAGTCCTCCGAAATCCAGGACTTCGCCGGCTTCGTGGCCGATGGCAGGGATCACGCGGACTGCCGTTGTCTTGGAGTTGACCATACCGATAGCTGCTTCATCGGCGATGATAGCGGAGATGGTATCAGCCGGGGTATCACCCGGGAGCACGATCATATCCAGCCCTACGGAGCACACTGCTGTCATGGCTTCCAGCTTTTCCAGTGTAAGTGTACCAGCCTCTGCGGCATCGATCATGCCGGCGTCTTCGGATACCGGGATGAATGCTCCCGAAAGTCCGCCTACGCTGGAGGATGCCATAACGCCTCCTTTTTTCACTGCATCGTTGAGCATGGCCAGAGCCGCTGTTGTACCATGAGTCCCACACTGCTCAAGTCCGATCTCTTCCAGAATGTGAGCTACCGAATCGCCTACTGCCGGAGTCGGAGCCAGGGACAGATCAATGATCCCGAACGGAACTCCCAGTTTTGCAGAGGCCTCGCTGCCGACCAGCTGTCCCATACGAGTGATCTTGAAGGCTGTTTTCTTGATGAGATCCGCCACTTCGGAAAGAGGTGCGTCTTTCGGAAGTTTCGAAAGAGCTGCCCGCACAACGCCAGGACCGGATACGCCTACGTTGATGACACAGTCAGGTTCTCCTACGCCATGAAACGCTCCTGCCATAAACGGATTGTCTTCCGGCGCATTGCAGAAGACTACCAGCTTGGCAGCGCCGATGCACTGCCGGTCGCTTGTCAGCTGAGATGCTTCCTTGACCACGTTACCCATCATCTTGACAGCGTCCATGTTGATGCCGGCTTTTGTGGAACCGACATTGACGGAAGAGCAGACGAAGTCCGTTTCTGCCAGTGCTCGTGGAATGGATTCGATCAGTTCCCTGTCGCCGGCCGCAAAACCTTTTTGCACGAGAGCAGTATATCCGCCGATGAAGTTGACGCCGATCTTCTTTGCCGCCTTGTCAAGGGCATGAGCGTACTTGACCGGATCACCGCCGGATACTGCTGTCAGCATAGCGATCGGTGTTACGGAAACCCGCTTGTTTACGATGGGAATACCGTATTTCTTTTCGATCTCTTCCCCTGTCTGAACAAGGTTGCCGGCCAGACGGCAGATCTTTTCATAGACCTTCTCGCAGGACTTGTCGATATCTGTATCGCAGCAGTCCAGCAGAGAGATCCCCATGGTGATGGTTCGTATATCCAGGTGTTCCTCCTGGATCATGGTAATGGTTTCCATGATATCTTTCATGTTTAGCATTGCAGTTACCTCCCCCTGTCCTTAAATTCGATGCATGGAATTGAAAATGTCTTCATGCATTACGTGAACGGTCATAGTCGGCACTTCCTGCAGGATGCTTTCTTTCAGTTCATCCAGAGAACATTCCATGTGCTGGATATCCACCAGCATGATCATGGCAAAATACTTATCCAGGATCGACTGAGTTACTTCTACAACGTTTACATTTGATTCGGCACAGGCAGTGCTGACTTTTGCCAGGATACCTACCATATCTTTCCCAATAACGGTAATGACTGCTTTCATATTTCCCCTCCTGTAGTTTTGGTAATAATTTAATATTTTAGCACAGTATACCGCCCGTCTTCAAGGGCAGGGTCAGTTTTCCACCGTATTTTTATGCCCGGATATTTTTCTGCAAAGTATAGCTTGTTTCTTTTGGCGTTCCCGATCATATTAGAGAAGGAATGACCGTTGCTTCTGAATGCAAATTCTCCTGCTGGCACTTGATTTTTTTTGGCGTTTTCAAGCAGCTGAAGCAATTGGTTTTCCAGGGATTCTTTCGCCAGTTCGCCTTCTACAAGCTGCCGGAACGCAGGGTGAAATGTATGACCGCAGACGGCTTCGCCCTCGGTAATCAAATCGGTGCTTTTAAGGCCGACTCTAAGAATGGTGATCCCGGCCTCGCTTAGGATCCGGTACATTTCTTTGGTGGTGGAAACGGCTTCCTCTGTAGTCAGAGGCTGATAGATCCCTTCCTCATACATCTGCAAAAGTCGGGTATCCTGCAGTACTATGGTAGGATAGAGTCTCGCCAGCTGAGGCGCAAGCCGAACCGTTTCCTTTGCAGATGCAATAGACTTTGCAGGAGAATCGCCGGGCAGCCCGATCATCAGCTGGATCCCCAGGGTAAACCCGTACTCCTTGATGAGACGGCAGGCGCTGTAGACGTCTTCCACTGTATGACCGCGGTTGGAGGCACAAAGCACGTCGGGATCGAAGGACTGAACGCCCAGCTCGATAATGTCCGCGTCGTATGTTTTCAGGTTGTCCAGTATGTCCTGGTCGATGTAGTCCGGACGGGTGGACATGTGGATCTTGTCGATGAGACCGGCGTTTTTGTATTCTTTGGCAACTGCCAGAAATGCCGACTGTTCAGCTATGGAAAGCCCGGTAAAGCTGCCGCCGAAAAAGGCCAGCTCGATGGTCTCAAGGCCGCGCCCGGTAAGGGTCGGCAGGTATGTTTCGATTGTATTTCTCACATCTTCGGGACTCACATCGCTGCTGCGGGCGGTGATTGCCTTCTGATTGCAGAAGACGCAGTCGTTGGGGCAGCCGCGATGAGGAATGAAGACGGGTATGATAGCATGTTTTTTCATGAGATTATTGTACCACAAATAACGGAATATGGTATCACAAACGTGGCAAGGCATGGTATAATAAACAAACCTGCGAAGGAATACGAATAAAATAGATGGAGAAAGTATTTTGGAAAGACAAGATAACAGGCGGCGTGCACGGCATGCAAAGAGAATGAAGCGGTATCGTCAGCGTAAGATCCTGGTCCTTATCCTGGCTGTTCTGGTAGTGGCGGTGGCGGGATTTGCCATCCTGTATCAGGCGAAGCAGTCTCCCATCAAGCTCAACGGGGAGGCGGAGATGACCATCAGTCTTAACGGTGTATACGATGAGCCGGGAGCGACTGTGAAGATAGATGGTAAAGACTACAGTAAAAAGATCAAGATCGACAGTGATCTGGACACGACGAAAGCCGGAAAATATACGGTGAAGTACAGTGTGAAAGGCTATACGGCAAAGCGGACGATCACGGTGACGGACGAGATGGATCCTGTGCTGGAGCTGACCGGAGCCAACAAGATCACCGTGAAGCTGGGTGAGTCTTTTGACGAGCCGGGTTACAAGGCCACTGATAAAAACGGCAAGGATATCACGAAAGATGTGAAGGTTTCCTACGATGATCTCAACAAGGCTGGAAATCGTAAACTGGCTTATACTATCGAGGATTCCAAGGGCAACAAAACGCGGGTGTTCCGGAATGTGACGGTAGAGCCGAACACCAGTTATCAGACGCCGGGGCTTCCGATCTGCATGTATCATTACGTGTACGATGAGAACGATCCGCCGGAGGATCTTAACAAGAGGTTCGGCAATTATATTTCGGCTCAGGCGCTGGAGGAGGAACTCAACTGGCTCAATTCAGAAGATTATTATTATCCGACCTGGAAGGAAGTGCGGGACTATATCGACGGCAAGCTGAAACTGCCGGACAAGAGCATTGTATTGTGCTTTGACGATGGAGCTAAGAGCTTCCTGGATCACGGGATCCCGGTGCTTGAAAAGTGCAAGGTCCCGGCTACATGTTTCATGATCACATCGTCTAATGGAGAAGAAAAAATCGCCCAGTATCAGAGCGATTATGTGTACTATGAGTCTCATTCCCACAACATGCACAGGCCAGGCGGAAACATCGGTCACGGCGGCATTTTCACGGCGATTTCCCATGAAGAGGGAATGGCGGATCTGAAGAAATCCATCGAGATCTGTGGCAGCGGTGATGCCTTTGCTTATCCGTACGGGGACTACAACGACAGCAGTGTGGCCATGGTCAAGGAAGCCGGGTTCCTGTGCGCAGTGACGACTCAGCCGGGCAAGGCCAAGCCGGGTGATAACCCGCTGCTTCTGCCGCGGGTGCGCATGTCCCTGGGCCAGAGCCTGGAGGCCTTCCAGAAGAAAGTGAGCCCGTAGGGAGGAAGGCTGGGATGGCATAGCTGGAGGCGGAGAGGCCTGGAGGAAGAGCCGGTAATGGGAGAAATTCTGCGGCGATTCCGGGAGAATCAGACTTGGATGGAACCGTTTGAGGCGGAGAGCGCCTGGGGGGCAAGTGCTGGAGCAGAATTACTCCTGGGACGGCTGCTGCAAAGGCTTCGGCGCGGCATCTACAAGGATGCTGCCGATATCCATCAGTGGACTGTCTTTCGAGTAGTATAAGTCGATATCGCGATCTTCGAGGAAGGTCGCGATTTTTTTGTAGTCCGGGTGAGTTTCGATATTGCCGTTTACGACCAAGAGGCGGCGGCCGGACAGGGGGAGGCCGCCGCCGGTGCCTCCGATGAACCCGTAGTCAAATCCCGGCAGGTGTACATGCCCCGGATGGATCAGCAGCACGTCCGTGTCATGGCCCGCAAGGGTCTTTGCAATACCTGCATCTGACGTGATGAACGACCGGTCATCCACAGGCAGCAGGCTGCAGCGGGTGTAGCCCTGCTTGACGTGGATCTTTGTCAGGATTGTGCTGTCGGCAGCTGACTTTGCTTCCGCTGCTGCCAGCAGATCCGGATCCGTGTACTGGAGATTATGGATAAAATATTTCCCTGTGCAAACAGCATTGTACCGGATATTTCCCGGGTAATTTCGCGTCAGCTTTTCCGGATCTCCGTGAAAGATCTGTGCCTTTTCCCAAAGTCCCAGCTGGCACAGCAGGATGTCTGCGTGGGTGGAAATCTCCGGATAAACGGCAGGCACGTCGAGAGATTTCAGCTGAAAGCCGTTGCTTTGCAGAAACCTTTGCAGCGTTGGCGAAGCCAGGCGGGAGAGATAGACGGTGGATGTGTTTTGCAGCATAGCGGGATTCTCCTTATCGTGATTGCTGAGGATATTGTAACATGTTTTGCGGGAAGATGGCGAGGCTGTTGTGAGTAGAATTGCGATGGCCGTTACCTAAATCTTCGTTTTGCTGAAAAAATGGGACAAATGAAGAATTTTTCTCCGGCTGCGGCCCCGGTCAAATACCTAAATCTTCGAATGACGAAAAAATCAGCTGATATCGGGAAAATGCAAGAGCGATGTAGAGTTGTCAAGTTATTTTGATTGCACAGCTTCTCGATATCCATTAAAAATTATGAGATTACGAGAAATAGATTTTAGACGCAAGATACACTTTCTCGAAATGGTATTGTAAAATCGCAAAACGAAGATTTAGGAAAAATCGCGGAAGAGACTCTTGCAGGATTTTCTCGTTTTAGCATGTTTTTAAGTGGAAACGAAGATTTTGGTACGGGCTGGATCGGGAAAGATATTCCAATCCGCTTTCTGATATGATAAAATAACTCCATCAACAGGCAATACAGAAAGGCGGGTAGCACGAACATGGTACACATCGGAAACAGCTGGGACGACGTCCTGAAGGGCGAATTTGACAAGGATTATTATCTGAAGCTGCGGGAGTTTCTCAAGCAGGAATACGGCAGCCGAACGATTTATCCCAATATGTACGATATTTTCAATGCGTTGAAGTTTACGCCGTATGAAGATGTGAAAGCGGTGATCCTGGGGCAGGATCCGTACCATGAACCGGGACAGGCTCACGGGCTTTGCTTTTCGGTGCAGAAGGGTGTGCAGAAACCACCTTCGCTGGTGAATATTTTTAAGGAGCTGCAGGATGATCTGGGGATTGATCCGCCGAGCCACGGCAATCTGGAAAGCTGGGCGAAAAACGGTGTGCTCCTGCTCAATACGGTTTTGACGGTTCGCAGGGGAGCGGCAGGCTCGCACCGAGGCCAGGGCTGGGAGGTCTTTACGGATCAGGTGATCCAGCATCTTAACGCCAGAGAAAAACCAATGGTATTCATTCTCTGGGGCGGCTTTGCAAAGGCTAAGGAAGCTCTCATCACGGGAAAGCAGCACTGCATCATCAAGAGCGTACATCCGAGTCCACTGTCGGCACATCGAGGTTATTTCGGCGGAAAGTATTTTTCGAGAACCAATGCATTCCTACAGTCTACAGGGCAGGAACCCATCGACTGGAGCATTCCGGAATAGTTCTACCGCACCACCATCAGTACCAGCTCCGCAACGAATACGGCGCTGCAGGCGCCCACTGCAACGATGAGCAGTCCCTTGCCTTTGTAGGCGATGAATACGGCGACGGCCAGCCCTGCGATGGCGGAGATCATGTGGTTGGTCCCATACAGGATCGCCGGGAAAGTCATAGCGGCCAGAACGGTATAAGGAATATAATAGAGAAACGAGTTGAGAAACCGGTTCTCTATTTTTTTATTTACCAGAACGAAAGGCAGGGCACGGATCAGATATGTGACCCCGGCCATTACCAGCAGATACGGTAAAAATGTAAGCATGTCCATTATTCGGCCTCCTTTACCGGGAAGAATACAGCCCCGGCCACTGATGCGATCACTGCGCTGATAATAATGGCGAATCCTGCCGAGATCCCTGAAAAGACAGGGACGTATCGGATCACGGTACTTATGATGATGGCAAGGATCACGGTGATCAGTACGTGGCGGTTTTCGCGCGCTTTCGGCACAACAACGGCGATGAACATGCCATAGAGGGCGATGCCCAGCGATGTGGTGATGATCTCCGGCATGATGTTTCCCAGAACTGCTCCAAACAGGGTCCCTGCGGACCAGCCCAGGATCGGAAGACTGATAAGACCGGAAAAGTATTCTTTTGAAATCGATCCGTCGTGACCGATGGCAACGGCAAAGATCTCGTCGGTGATGGCGAATCCCAGCAGCCACTTCCAGACGCCGCGGAATTTCCCGTCCACTTTCTGGGAGAGGGAAATCGCCATCAGGGAATAACGTGAATTGATGACCAGCTGTGTCATGGCCATCTCTACGTAGGTTCCCATGGCGGCAAGTACAGTCACGCCGGCAAACTGTCCGGCTGACGTGAGGTTTGTCACGGAAATCAGGACGGCTTCCAGTGCGCTGCATTCATTTTCGATGGCCATGAGACCGAAGGCGATCGATACGGAGAAATACCCTAGAGCTACCGGGATACCGTCTTTAAGACCTTTGTTAAAATCCATTGCAATATCCTTTCTGATTTGATACGATTGTTCTGCTAGCTGTTTTGCAGGATTTGCGCCTGCACATGGTCATATAACTATATGACAATATACAGACAGACATAGAACCATTATACAGCAGAAGAAGGTAAAAAGAAATGATGATTTTCGTGTATTGGGGGATTTTGATCCTCTGTTATTTTATCGCGTCCAGACTGCGGAGCATGGCCAGCCGTTTCGGCTTCCTGGATAAAAGCATGATGGCGGCGGTGTATATCCTGGTGTTTCTCATGGGTCTTCGCATGGGCATCAACCAGCAGGTGACGTCGGCGCTGGCGACCATCGGAGTCCAGGCTCTGGCAATCACGCTGGCAACCATTGGAGGCAGCATCCTGATGATCTTCCTGGTGCGTAAGGCGCTGCGGCTCAATCGGTACGGCGGTTCGGAAAAAGATGCACAGGAGCAGGAGCACAGAGGCAAGGCGGGCACATCGGATCTCAAGAGCACGGTGGGAATCGTGTCTTTAGTCATCGCCGGGATCGCAGTGGGTCGTTTCGGTCTTGTAGATCAGTTTCCGGATCATCTGGAGGAGATTTCGACCATCACAGGCAATGGCTTGACGATATTCTTATGCGTGCTGATCGCTATTATCGGATTCGATCTCGGTCTTTCGGGAACGGTGGCTGCAAATTTAAAGTCGGTCGGTCTCAAAGTGCTGGCGTTCCCGCTAGCGATCCTGGCAGGCACCATGCTGGCCGGGGGCGGGGCGGCCATGGCTTTCGGCTTTTCCCTCAAGGAAAGTATCGCCATCTGTGCCGGGTTCGGCTGGTATTCCTACGCTCCGGCCATTATCACGGCGGCGGGGCCTCAGTACGCGGTGGCAGGTGCGGTGGCGTTTCTGCATAACGTTATGCGGGAGACGGCGGGCATCATCTTCATTCCGCTGGCTGCCAGAAAGCTAGGGTATCTGGAGGCCATCAGCATCCCGGGCATCGGGACCATGGACGTCTGCATGCCGATCGTGGAACAGTCCTGTCGTCAGGATACGGTGGTCTACGGTTTCGTGTCGGGATTTCTGCTCTGTATCTTCACGTCGTTCTCCGTGCCGTTTCTCATGGGGTAGTTTCTGCAAAAAAAACCACCGGCCTACAGCTGGTCGATGGTTGGATGAACATGATACATAGTTTTCAAAGCTTCGTATTCCTGCGAAGCTTTTTCTCTTGCAGCTTCCTGTTTCTGTAGCTGCTTCTCAGTCAGGGCGGCTGGTTCCGGCAGGACGGCCTTGATCATCACGTTGCGGGCGGTATGTTCCAGCGAGGTGAACTCGATCATATTGACCTGGTATCCGGCGCTTTCCAGCTTCAGCCCCCGCAGTCCGTCGGTGAGGATCTCTGTGAACTTATCCTTTAAGATCCCGTATTTCAGGTAGGAATCGTTGACCGGTTCCTTGATCTGAGAGAACAGTTCATGCTGGCAGCACGGTACCGACAGGATCACTCGGCTGTGCCATTTGACCGCATTGATCAGAGCGTAGTCCGTCGCCGTATCGCAGGCGTGGAGGGTGACCACCATATCGGCACCCGAGCTCTCGTAGTCGGCGATGTCCCCGGTGAGGAAGGTCAGATCGTCGTAGCCCAGCTCCTGCGCTGTCTTATTGCAGAACTCGATCACGTCTTTTTTCAGATCCAGTCCGACGATGGACACATTTCGGTTCTTTAAAACCCGCAGATAATAGTACAGCGCGAAGGTCAGATAGCTTTTGCCGCAGCCGAAGTCGATGATCCGCAGCGTACCTTGAGAAGGCAGATCGCGGAAGGAATCGTCGGCGATCTCAAGGAAACGGTTGATCTGCCGGAACTTGGAATAGTGCTTCTGGAACACCTTGCCCTCCGGCGACATGACGCCCAGTTTGATGAGAAAGTCGCAGGGCTTTCCGTCTTCGATGATGTAGTGCTTCTTGCGGTTGTGATCCAGCACCGCCGCCTTCCGCAGCTTTTTATACGCCCGGCGGGTGATCCGCGGATTTTCCGGATCGGCGGCCAGGATCTGGATGTCTTCCGCCTCCGTCAGGATGTTGATCTGCTTGAAATCATCCTGAATCCACTGGCTGGCATAGTCTATCATCTCGTGGTATGGGATGTTCTGGTGGGTCACTTTCTTCTCAAAATGAAACTCCGCCTGATACATGTATTCGCCCCGGATGGTTACCGGGCGAAGGGTGATTTTGCTGTATTCCAGGGACTTCTTCCGCTTCCCTGCAAAGATGATCTTAGTCAGGCTGCCGCTGTCAGCTGCCTGCAGGATCGTCTGGATGATTTTTCTCATAGCTGCAGTCCTTTCTGCTTTTTTCTACAGTCCATCATGCCACAAAGAACCGCAAATGTAAACGCTAAAATCCCCGGACAGGTCTTTGCAGAAATCAAATGCTGGGTTCCACAAACGGGATGCCGAAGTATTCCGTCAGAGCCAGCACCAGGGTGCGGGCGATCAGCTGGATGTTGTCGATGATCCAGAAGGCGTCCTCGGCGTTGTCATGATAGGCCAGCTCGATGAGATTGGACGGAGCCTTTACCAGGCGCAGCTCTCCCAGCGTGGTGTTTGCCACCGTTCGGACTTTGGAGGGATCCGGATAGATGACCTTCAGGTTTTCTGCAAAGATCTTCGCGGCACGTGCTCCCTGAGTGCTTGTGGCGTAGTAATAGATGTCGCAGCCTTGAAGCTGTCCGGCGAGGGCCGGTGGCGCGGCGTTGGAATGAAGGGCCAGATGGAAATCGTAGTTTCCAGCGTTGGACAGAGCGATGGCCTGCAGCAGAGTGTCATCCGGGTCATTTCGCGTAAAGGAAATACCGCAGGAAATGAGATACGGCTCCATGGCGTCAGCCACCAGATTCATGTAATATTCTTCGCTCCCCAGTCCGTTGATATAGGGATTATATTCCTGCACGGAGGGGCTTAAAAACAGATTTGGCATAAAGATACTCCTTTGTTTTTCTGTTAGTCTATGCGGAAGCTGCTGAAAAAGAGTCTGGCCGGACTGCAAATTATTTTGACATGACATGCATATTGATTTAAAATAAAGTGTTACAGCAATCACAAAAATTGCGAAATCGCAGGATTTCGATCATGTAATAAAATTCAATACAGAAAGTGGGAATGGAGTAATGGCAGAAAAGCAGAAAATAATCAATATCGCGGTGATCGCTCACGTCGACGCCGGCAAGTCCACCCTGGTGGATGCGTTCTTGAATCAGAGCGGGGTCTTCCGGGACAACGAGCAGGTTGTGGATTGCATTATGGACAGTGACGACATCGAGCGGGAGCGTGGAATCACTATCTATTCGAAGAACTGCTCCGTCATGCACGGAGACGTAAAGATCAATATCGTAGACACGCCGGGGCACGCCGACTTCTCGTCTGAGGTAGAGCGTATCATCAAGACGGTAGACACGGTCATCCTCCTGGTGGATTCCAGCGAAGGACCGATGCCGCAGACGCGATTCGTACTGAAAAAATCTCTGGAGCAGGGGATCAATCCGATCCTTCTCATCAACAAGATCGACAAGAAGGATGCCCGGATCGACGAAGTCGTCGATGAGGTGTACGAGCTCTTTATGGATCTGGAAGCCAACGACGAGCAGCTGGATTTCCCGATCCTCTACGGTATCGCAAGACAGGGCATCGTGGTATACGATCCTGATGACGTCAAGGGGATCTCTGTAGAAGAGGGTGATGCAAAGATCAAGAAGAGTGCAAAGGGTATGCAGGGGCTTGACATCACGCCGCTGTTCGATACTATCATCAAGCACACCCAGCCGTACCCGGATCGCAATGCGGAACCTTTGCAGCTGCAGATCTCGGCTCTGGGATACGATGATTACATCGGAAGGCTGGGGATCGGCAGGATTACAAAAGGTGTTATCAAGGCGGGAAGCACGGTAGCGGTAGCCAAGGGAGATGGTCAGATCGAACAGAAGAAGATCAATCAGGTATTCGTATACAGAGGACTGAAGCGGATGGCGGTGGACCAGGCGGAAGCAGGCGATATCGTCGTGATCTCCGGTATTGCGGATATTTCCATCGGAGAGACCATCTGCGACCCGGCAGACCCGCAGCCGCTGGAAATGATCCACATCGAAGAGCCGACACTGTCCATGTATTTCATGGTCAACAAGTCGCCGTTCGCAGGCAAGTCCGGCAAATTCGTAACGTCCCGTCACATCCGGGAACGACTCAATAAGGAACTGGAGGTCAACGTGGGACTGAAAGTGGAGGAGACGGATTCTACCGACAGCTTCAAGGTTTCGGGAAGAGGAGAGCTTCACCTTTCTATCCTCATCGAAAATATGCGCCGGGAGGGCTACGAACTGGCGGTTTCCAAGCCGGAGGTCATCATGCGCCGGGGCGATCACAACCAGGTACAGGAACCGATCGAAGAAGTGGTCCTGTCCGTGCCGGATGAATACTCCGGATCGGTCATTTCCAAGCTGAACGTCCGCAAGGGCATGATGCAGGAGATGCACAGCGAAAACGGATTCACCCATCTGGAATACCTGGTGCCGACGAGAGGTCTGCTGGGCTACAGAAGTGAGTTTATCAACGACACCAGAGGCGAGGGCACCATGGTGCGGCGCTTCGCTAAATTCGACGACTATGTAGGTGAGATCCCGCAGCGCACCAACGGCGTGGCCATCGCGCAGGAAGAAGGGGTCGCAACGCCGTATGCTATCTTCAATATCAGCGAGCGTGTACAGATGTTCATTGAACCGGGCACCAAGGTGTACGAGGGCATGATCATCGGCATGAACGCCAGAAGTGATGATATGGTAGTGAATCCGTGCAAAGCGAAAAAAGCGACCAATATGCGTGCGGCAGGAAGCGATGATAACATCAAACTGGCGCCGGCACGCACCTTTACATTAGAAGAAGCCCTGGAATTCATCGATGATGATGAACTGGTGGAAATCGTGCCGGACGATATCCGTCTGAGAAAGAAGTACCTAAAAGAACTGGAGCGCAGACGGAGCGGCCGGAAGATCAAACAGGAGGACTAAGCTATGGAAGAAAAGATTGCCGAAAGTCAGGAAGCATTGACCAAAGGGTCGTGGAAGGATTTCTTTTCTGTGGACAAAATGATGGACTGGGGAATGAATCTGGCGGCAATTCTTATCATAATCCTGATAGGACTGATTTTGCTGAAAATCATTTTGCGGATCACGGATCGGGGCCTGAAAAAAAGTACGGCAGATCCGATTTTATACACTTTCGTCCGCAATGTGATCAAGGTGGCGGCGGCCATCGTGCTGATCACCATGTGCCTGGGCGTTCTGGGCATTCAGGTCCATACGATCGTGGCTGTTATCGGAGCCGCCGGAGCAGCTATTGCGCTGGCTCTCAAGGACAGTCTGGCTAACATTGCCGGCGGTGTTATGATCATATTGACAAAACCTTTCAGCAAAGATGATCTGATCGATATAGGCGATGTGTCAGGCAAGGTGCATCATATTGATTTGTTTCTGACAACGTTGAAAACCTATGATAACAAGACCATCACCATCCCTAACGGGATCGTCAATACTTCTGTCCTGGTAAACCACAGTCAGGAGGAGAAGAGGCGCGTGGACTGCACATTCGGGATCGGATACGATGATGACATCGAGCATGCCAAGGAGATCATGCGGAAGGTATGTGACGATAATTCGCTGATCCTGACAGATCCGCAGCCGCTCATCGGTGTAGCAAATCATGGAGAAAGCTCTGTGGACATGGATCTTAAGGCGTGGTGCCTGACGGAACATTACTGGGATGTGAAGTATTATCTGGAAGAGCATATCAAAGTTGCATTTGACGAGAACGGGATACAGATCCCGTTTCCTCAGATGGATGTCCATATCCATCACGAATAAAGGGTGGATCGGATGTTTTGTATACTACACACAAAGAATTTGTCCATGATTTATAAATATGTGTGGAAAACAAAACGGAATAATGATAAAATATTAGAATAATGTGCAATTGGAAAGGAGACTCGGGATATGAACGACAAGAGAAAATTTAAGCGGGTTCTGGTCGCCAACAGAGGGGAGATCGCGATCCGTATATTCAGGGCCTGCAAGGAACTGGGAATCAGAAGCGTTGCTATCTACTCAGAAGAAGATAAAAATACACTGTTCAGAACGAAAGCGGATGAATCTTATCAGATCGGCAAGGGCAAGTCCCCTGTAGATGCTTATCTGGCTATCGATGAGATCATCGAACTGGCAAAGGCAAAAGGCGTGGATGCGATCCATCCAGGTTACGGCTTCCTGTCTGAAAATGTAGAATTTGCAAAGGCATGCGAAGAAGAAGGACTGGTTTTCATCGGACCGGATTATCACATGATGGACAGCCTCGGAGACAAGGTCAAGTCCAAGATCGTGGCAAACAGCGTGGGTGTGCCGACTATCCCGGGCATCACAGAAACCGTACCTTCGGAAGAGGTGGCTTTGCAGTTTGCAGATGAATGCGGATACCCTGTTATGCTGAAGGCGGCAGCCGGAGGCGGCGGAAGAGGTATGCGTATCGTAAGATCGAAGGAAGAAATGGTAGAACAGTACCGCAGTGCCAAGAGTGAAGCGAAGAAGGCGTTTGGTATCGACGATATCTTCATTGAAAAATATCTGGAACGTCCGAAGCATATCGAAGTGCAGATCCTGGGAGACAGTTACGGCAACATCGTACATCTGTATGAACGTGACTGTTCCATCCAGAGAAGACACCAGAAAGTGATCGAATTTACTCCAGCGCTCTGCCTGACAGAGGAACAGAGACAGAACATCTGCAACGACGCTCTGAAGATCGCCAAGGCGGTGAACTACAGAAGTGCAGGTACTGTAGAATTCCTGGTAGACCACGAAGGAAATCATTACTTCATCGAAATGAACCCTCGTATCCAGGTGGAACATACCGTTACAGAAATGACGACAGGCATCGATATCGTACAGTCGCAGATCCTGATCGCCGAAGGATATGAACTGAATTCGCCGGAACTGGACATCCAGAGCCAGGACGATATCCAGCCGCGCGGCTTTGCGATCCAGTGCAGACTGACGACAGAAGACCCTATCAACGGATTTGCTCCGGATACAGGCGTAATCACAAAATACACAAGTGCAGGCGGTTACGGCATTCGTCTGGATGCTGGCAATGCGTTTGTTAACTCGACCATCTCGCCGTACTACGACAGCCTTCTTGTAAAAGTAACGTCCTGGGCGCGCAGCTTCCACGATGCGATCAGCAAGGCAAAGCGTGCGCTGAAGGAAATGAAGATCAACGGGGTGAAGACAAACCGCGCATTCCTGCTCAATGTACTGAATCACCCGACTTTCCAGGCTGGTAACTGTGACACCGGATTTATAGCAGACAATCCGGAACTGATGAATATCATGGTAAGAGAAGACAAGGAAATAAAACTGCTTACGTTCCTTGGTGAAAAATATGTCAACGGAAACAGAGGGATCAAGCCGCAGTTTGACGTGCCGGTATTCCCGCGGATCAAACCGGCTGAGATCGCAAAGCTTTCCGGAACGAAACAGATCCTGGATGAAAAGGGTCCTCAGGGCGTTGTGGACTGGGTAAAAGACCAGAAGAAGCTGCTGATCACCGATACGACTATGCGTGACGCGCAGCAGTCCCTCATGGCAACTCGTGTCAGAACTGTAGATATGGAAAAGATCGCACCGGCGACAGCTCTTTATGGTAAAGATCTCTTCTCGCTGGAAATGTGGGGTGGAGCAACATTCGATACGTCCTATCGTTTCCTGAAGGAATCTCCATGGGAAAGACTTGAGACGCTGCGTGCCAAGATCCCGAACATCATGTTCCAGATGCTGATCCGTGGCGCGAACGCTGTAGGCTACAAGAACTATCCGGACAACGTGATCCGCAGATTTGTAAAAGAATCAGCCAAGTCCGGAATCGACGTGTTCCGTATCTTCGATTCCCTTAACTGGATCCAGGGTATGGAAGTGGCACTGGATGAAACACTCAACCAGGGCAAGGTCGCAGAAGCGTGCATCTGTTATACCGGAGATATTCTGGATGAAAGCAGAGAAAAATACAACCTGAATTACTACATCAAGATGGCGAAGGAACTGGAAAAGAGAGGTGCTCACATCCTGGGCATCAAGGACATGTCCGGTCTCATCAAGCCGATGGCAGCCAAGAAGCTGATCGAAGCTCTGAAAAACGAGATCTCTATTCCGATTCATCTCCATACCCATGATACCAGCGGCAACGGCGTAGCCACTCTGATGATGGCAGCCAATGCAGGCGTGGATATCATCGACGCAGCGTTCAACAGCATGTCGGGACTGACAAGCCAGCCTGCTCTCAACTCCATCGTAGCTGCTATGGACAGCACAGAGCGTGAAACAGGTATCGATCCGGATGGCATCCAGGAAATCTCTGATTACTGGGCAGCAGTAAGACCGGTTTACGCTGGATTTGAATCCGATATGATGACAGGATCCGCAGAGATCTACAAGTACGAGATGCCGGGAGGACAGTACTCTAACCTCAAGTCTCAGGTAGAAAGCTTCGGACTGGGTCACAAATTCAACGATGTAAAGGATATGTACAAGGCAGTCAACGAGATGCTGGGTGATATCGTTAAGGTAACACCGTCCTCTAAAGCTGTTGGCGATATGGCTATTTTCATGGTGCAGAATGAACTGACGCCGGAAAATATCTATGAGAAGGCAAAGGATATCGACTTCCCTGATTCCATCGTTTCCTACTTTGAAGGCATGATGGGTCAGCCGGAAGGCGGCTTCCCGGAAAAACTCCAGAAGCTTGTACTTCACGGCAAGAAGCCGATCACCTGCAGACCTGGCGAATTGCTGCCGGAAGAAGATTTCGACGGTATCAAGAAGCTGCTGGTCGAGAAATACGGACTGGAAGGAACAGAGAAAGAAGCTCTCAGTTATGCGCTTTACCCGAAAGTATTTGAGGATTATCTCAAGAGCCTGGACAAGGAAGGTAACTTCCGCCTGATGGGCAGTGATATCTTCTTCCATGGCTTATCTGAAGGAGAGACATGTGAAGTCAAGATCGCAGAGGGTAAGGAACTGGTTGTCAGACTGTCTGATGTAAGAGACGCAGATGATGAAGGATTCAGAAATCTGGTATTCGAAGTCAACGGCAACAGAAGTGCTGTTAAGATCAAAGACCAGGCTGCTTCTAACATCGGAGCGAATTCGTCCCAGATCGTTTATGCCAATGCAGAAGATCCGAATGAAATCGGAGCAAACATCCCGGGCAATATCATTAAGGTGCTGATTGCCGAAGGCGATGAAGTGGAAGAAAAGCAGCCGATCGCGGTGATCGAAGCCATGAAGATGGAGACCAATATTCTGGCTCCTGCAAAGGGCGTTGTTGACAAGATCTACATCAAGGAAGGTCAGCAGGTCAAGGCAGGCGAGTTGATTGCAAAACTGAAGTAATATAATAAAAATAAAGGAGCATAGCGATGAACAACGGTGGTATCGTAGGAAAGTTTTTATATTTTTGGATCTTCATGATTGGTGTGTTGCTTTTTGCAAAGTATCTCGGTCATGTCGATGACGGCAGACAGATGGTTTATGTCTGCATTGCTGCAGCCCTGGTGTACATCGTTTTCATGGTGTTCCGGGCGCTGGGCAGAAACAAGCGGGAAGCGAAGGCTGAAAAAAAGCGTGAAGCAAACCGCACACCGGTGCATAAGGGTCAGGCCGGCAAAAAGAAAAAGAAGCGTTAGCCTGAAAATCCTGTAAGAATAGAGAAAAGAACCTCGCATAAACATTCCTGTTTTTTAGCAAACTAAGGAAAAAGATGCGAGGTTTTTTTATGAGTGAATATGAAAATCTGCTGAGGCAGATCAAGAGTCAGGTTCCGGTAGATGAAAGCTTTGATCTGCTGGAAAGAAAACTGAAGATCGGAGAGCGGGATGCAACTATGTTTTTCGTGGACGGTCTGGTGGATGGAGATGTTATGCAGCGGGTAGTAGCCAGCCTGCAGGGACTGGACAAAAAAACAGTGGATCGAGCGAAAACTGCCGGAGAATTTATGGCCTATAACCTGGCATTCCTTGATTGTCTGCTAGCTTCCGACATGAAACAGGGGATACAGTTTCTATATTCCGGATTGATCCCGCTTCTGATCGATGGGTATGATCAGATAATTATCATTGATGGACGGGAGTATCCACTTCGCAGCGTGGCAGAACCTTCCAAGGAAAAAAGTCTGCGAGGAGCGAAAGACGGTTTCGTAGAAGCAATGATGACGAACATCGCACTGCTTCGCAGAAGGATCCGGGATAATGCTCTTATTTTCAAGATATATGCTGTAGGAGATGTGACTAAGACAGATGTTTCCCTGGCGTATATGAAGGATCGGGCAGATATGGATATGGTGAAGAAAATGGATCAGACACTGAAGCAGCTTCGTTTGCAGGGGCTGACGGTGACCGAACAGACTCTGGTGGAAGCGCTGACCGGAAAGAAGCTTAGCTGGTGCAATCCTTTCCCGAAAGTACGTTATTCCCAGCGCCCGGACATCATTGCGGCTCACGTAGAGGAGGGAAAGCTGGCAGTGATCGTCGACAATTCGCCAACTGTGATCCTTCTACCTGCAGGGATATTTGATTTCCTGCAGGATATTGATGATTATTATTTCCCGTTGCTTACGGGGAATTATTTTCGCTTTTTGCGGATTTTAAACATATTCGTGATCCTGTTTGCAACACCGGTGTATCTGCTTTTCGCAGAAGGGGATATCCCAGTTAATGAGGCATTGCGGTTTTTCATTACCGAAGAAGAATTTGCCATAAGCATTTTCTGGCAGTTTATATTGCTGGAACTGGCAGTGGACGGATTGAAGCTGGCATCCCTGAATACGCCAGATTCCCTGGGCATGTCGCTGTCGGTGATCGGGGCGTTGATACTGGGTGAGTTTTCGGTTTCATCAGGATGGTTCGTGCCGCAGACCATCCTGTGCATGGCTGTAGTCGCTCTGGCAAGCTTCACGCAGCCTAGCATCGAGCTGGGATTCGGGATCAAATTCGTGCGTGTGCTTATGTTGATCGGTGCTCATTTGCTGGGCTGGGAAGGCGTTGCCATAGGATTTTTGATTTCAGTGGCAGTGATGGCCGCTACTAGAACGATCGTTGGAACATCCTACTTATATCCACTTGTTCCATGGGACTGGTCTAAGCTGAGGAAACTTCTGTTTCGCACAAAAAAGTGAACCACTGCATAGTATGAGAAAGAAAACAGGGAAAGGCGGAGCAGAAGCAATGGATACGAGAGAGCTTTTTGCACGGCTCATTCAATGTGAGGCGGGTGGTGAAGGAACGGATGGTATGATGGGCGTCGCAACAGTCGTTATGAACAGAGCAACGATCAATTATGGGGAATTTGCCAGGATCAACGGTGGAGGAGATATCCGCAGTGTGATCGAACAGCCTGGTCAGTTTACATGTATGAAAACCAGTGTTGGAGGCGTTTACAACCCACAGAATGTTTATAACATGATACCTCTGGAGGAACATTATGCCATTGCTGACTGGGCTATTGCAGGTGGCAGGCTGCCGGGAGTGGATCAGTCATTGTTTTTTCACAATCCGTACAGCACAAGCTGCCCAGTGTATTTTCCAACCCGCGTCGGCGTGATCCATAACCGGGTGGGCGACCATTGTTTCTACATTCCGACTTCTTATTATGCGGCGACGTGAGTCAGAAAGGTGGTTATATGGCAACACAGGAGCAGGGAGCAGAAATGCTTTCACGAAAAGATATGACGGAAATTTTACCTGGATCAGCAGGATCGGTACTGTCCTCCGATATTCCCAGTACTTCAAGCGGATCAGCAGGATTTGAAATGCAGGGGGGAGCCTCTTATCCTCAGGTGATCCCCAACAGTCCGACGTTTCAAGTGCCAGCCAATCCGCTGCTTCCACAGGATTACAACGAGGTGCTGGATTACAATGCGGTGCAGTATCTTAACGGGATCTTCCGGACGCAGATCGGACGATATGTCAAGGTATCACAGCTTGTGGGATCCAATACACTGGAAGACTTTGAAGGATATTTGATCGGTGTAGGGATCAATTACATCATCCTTCAGGACTATATTACAGGCAATATTCGGATCCTGGATATTTACGGGATCAAGAGCATGTACGTGTATTATAAGAACATTCGGAGCCAGCTGTCTGAGGATTAAAAGCAGCGCCGGAGGCTTTGCAGAAAAAAACTGCATCAGATCGGGAAACTTTAAGTTATTCCTAAAGATGCAGTTTTGTGTTTTATAAGATTTAGTAGTGCATTACGACCGGCATGCCGACTTCAGCCTGTCTGTAAAATTCAGGGATCCTCCCGGTAGGCATATTGACGCAGCCGTGGCTTCCGTTGGTTCTCCAGATACTGCCGCCGAAGCTGCTTCTCCAGCTGGCGTCGTGGAAGCCGATCCCTGTCGGAGTAATACCCATCCAGTAGGATACCGGTGACTCATAGTCGTCGCCTTTGAGAATCACGTTTCGCAGTTTGTTCATGATGAAGTATGTTCCTGTCGGTGTAGCGTCGCCACGGGCCTGATTTCCTGATACGATACTGCAGGAGAATTTCAAGACGCCGTCGCGATAAAAGCGTACTTCCTGTCTGCTAAAGTCTACGTCGGCATAGGTGTTGCCGAGAAGGCGAGAATATGTGCCGTAGCCTTTTTTAGAATAGATCGGTTCGCGCTTCACATCTTTATGAGATTCCAGGTCTTTTGTAAGCTGTTCTGCTTCTTTTTCCTGATCGATCTTCCATCCGTATGTACCGCCCTTTACGGTGATCTTTTTTCCGGCCAGGGTTTCAAAAGTACGTTCAATTCCTACCGTGTTATATTTTTCTGCCATTTGCTTTACATATTCCTTCACGCCTTCAGCGCTTGCTTTCCCGGAAAGGCTGCTGTCAAACATAGTGCTCAATTCTTCTGCTGAAACGGTGAAGGAATCCTCTCCTAGTTCATAATCTATTTTTTGTCCAAGATATTTTTTGCAGAATTCCTGATATTTGATAAGATTTTCGTCATCAGATGTTACCTTCGGCATATCAGTGTATTTTTTTTCATCATAGATCATCTGAAGATTTCCGGACTGGATCTGTTCCAGCATTGCCTGGAAGAACCGATCCTTATCAATGGCTGTTCCCATTTTTTCAGGAATGATCGGAAAATCCGGATCCGACAAATCAACATAAGCGTCTGTGCTGGCTTTTGCGTTTGGATTGTTGAGGAATTCAGAGTTCATCACCTGTTCCTTGAAGGAATCTCCGCAGGTTTTGATCGTCATGGGGATCTTCACGGAAAACGGTGTGCGAAGATAATGACTCATGGCTGCAGTCAGGAGATGCTTTTCTTTTATGGAGCGTATCTGACCGGCGATGTCATACGTACAGTCAAAATGTGTAAACTCTGCCAATTTATCGTTAAGACTTCCTACTACGGTCAGAGTTTTCTTGTTCCACTCGTCGGAGAGCTGGCTGAAAGCTTCATCGTAAGTAAGATTAGAGCAGTCGATTCCATTGATCGAGGTTTTCTGCGGCAGATGATCAGCGGTGTAGTCGGAAGATCTGGTATATGCGAGGATCAGCCCGGCTATCGCGACGATGATGCATGCGATGACTGCTGTGATA